>MDTB01022670.1_pt1 | contig 14518 bp, 13 predicted proteins | sample 811161 | NCBI WGS metagenome assembly MDTB01 (sample SAMN05326650, study PRJNA326480) | marine metagenome | isolation source: seawater | place: Mediterranean Sea | collected 2009
ATATCCTGATAAGCTTTTAGCGTACAACTGTTCACCTTCATTTAATTGGAAAAAGCATCTGGATGACTCTCAAATAAATAAGTTTCAAAAAGAACTTGGTGCTATGGACTATAAGTTTCAATTTATTACATTAGCAGGATTTCACAACCTTAATTTATCAACATTCAACCTTGCCAAATCCTATGCAGAAACAGGAATGTCTGCATATGCAACACTTCAGCAAGAGGAGTTTTCTAAGAAGAATGATGGGTATACCGCTACAAAACATCAAAGGGAAGTCGGAGTTAGTTATTTTGATAAAGTAGCTGAAGTAATATCTTCTGGAAAAAGCTCTACTACTGCCATGAAAGAATCTACAGAAACGGAACAATTTAATGAATAATGATAACTCAGATAATAATTCTCAGAGGGTAAAAGGAGGAGTATTTGCACAAGCAGATATTGATTTGCTTAAAAAAACTCTAGATTATTATATTAAAAATAATAAAAACTTAGATTCTAAAGAACAATCTAAGATTAGCCTTCTATTTCATAGACTTGGCAGAATGAGTTCTAAATAATGACTTTTGTTAGTTAGAGTGCTCTAGTAGAGATTCGAACTCTAACCACAAGTTTCGAAGACTCGTATGCTATCCTATTACACCACTAGAGCATAACATTTACTAAATACATAAGATATTTTAATACATCGTAGCTTCACTTTGATCCATATCTTTTATTTTTACCTTATGTTATATTAAATATATTATATTATAAGGCTACTATGAATATGTTTCACTTTAACTCAGTGCCAAATATAATATCAGGCTCTGGAAAAATTGATGAATTATCAAATATTTGTTTAAAACATCAAATTTTAAAACCATTAGTAGTTACTGATTTTGGCATAAAAGAGCAGGGTTATGTTAAAACAATAGAAAAAATTTTAAGCAAATACAAAATTGAAATCAGTACTTTTGATCAGGTAAAAGCAGATCCACCAGAAAAAAATATTTTTGATGCAGTCTACATTGCAAAAAAAAATAAATGTGATTCTATTATAGGGCTTGGTGGAGGAAGTTCCATGGACGTAGCTAAAGCTGTATCGTATTTTGCTATTAACGATAAAAAAATTCAAGATTGTTATGGAGTAGGAAAATTAACACATAAAAGAATGCCATTAATTCAAATTCCAACTACAGCAGGTACTGGTTCGGAGGTTACTAATATCGCTATTTTTACTTTAGAAAGTGAACAGAAAATGGGAATAGTTGATCCATTACTATATGCAGACCATGTAATATTAGATGCAAACTTAACTCTCAACTTACCAAATACAATTACCGCTTACTCTGGAATAGATGCAATGGTTCATGCAATAGAAGCTTTCACTACTAAACTAAAAAAAAACCCTATATCTGACTCCCTGGCCAAAAAAGCCTTATATTTATTAGGAAAAAATATCAAAATAGTCCATAAAGAACCAAAAAATATTAAAGCTAGAGAAAGTATGTTGCTCGGCTCAACTCTGGCTGGTATGGCTTTTACTAATGCTCCATGTGCAGGTGTCCACGCATTAGCATATCCAGTAGGAGCATTATTTAAGGTACCGCATGGTCTTTCTAATTCATTAGTGCTTCCTGAAGTAATTAAATTTAATGCCGACTCTGCAGAGTCTTTGTATTTAGAAATAGCAGACCTATGTATTCCTGAATTAAAAAATAAAAAAGTGCATATGAGTGATTTCATTAATGGAATATATAATCTCATTAGGTACTTAAAAATTCCTAAAAAACTAAAAGAAGTTGGAGTAAATCATAATGATATTCCCAAATTAGCAGAGGATGCAATGAAACAAGAAAGACTTCTTATAAATAATCCTGTAAAAATTGAATACAAAAATGCAGTTAATATATATGAAGCAATACTTTAAATTTACATAAACTTGAAAAATATTTAAATGAAAAGAATAAAATAATAAAATGAAAGAAATAGCAATTACCTTTATCACTCCAATAACTATAGTTACCTTTATTTTTTTATGTGGCTTGCTTTCCTCAAGGCCAAAAAATAAATTAAAACTTTATTTTTATAGTTTGCTTTTTCTAATAGTTTTTAGCACACCTATATCTTCTTTTATTTTAAGTTACCCTCTAATTTCTTTAGTAAAAACTATAAATGATAACAATCAGAATAATATTAAATCAGTAATTGTATTAACTGCAGGTATAGAGAAAAACTTATTAGAAAATTGGAGGCCAAGCAATAATTCTGTAAATAGAACATTATTAGGAAAAAGCTATTCTGATAAACTCTCTATACCTTTAGTAATATCTGGCGGCTTAACAGGGTCAGAATTTTTGTCTGAAGCTGCCCTAATAAAAAACTATTTAAATTTGGAAAACAGTATACTTGAACAAAAAAGTAAAAATACATATGAAAGCGCTAGAAACTTAGAAAGTTTTTGTAAAAAACAGTTAGGCCCTTTTTTATTAATAACAGGAAACTATCATAGGTTAAGAAGTTACATGTCTTTTAAATCTCATAATTGCAATGTTGTTTTAATATCAAAAAAAGTAAACTTTAGTTTTTTACATTTCTACCCTTCTTCTTATGGTATAAAGCTTTTTGAGAAAGTTACTTATGAATACATGGGATTATTTTATTACCTAATAACTAATAAGATTAAACCCTTAGTTCTTTTTAATATCTAGAGGGTATTTTATTTTTACTTTTAACTTTATAGGGTCTTCTATTTTTTTTTCTAAAATAGCTTTAGACAATGGCATTTCTATTTCGCCAAAACCGATAATACCTGCAAATCTTCCACTTCCACTAATAACGCTTACCTTCCCTTTGCAAATAGCATCTCCATTAAAACCAGCAGTTGTAGCACATTCCCATTTAGTCAAAAGTGAATCTATATTATTAGGAAGGCTTATATAACAGTATCCTCCTAAATCTTCTACTTCAGCAAACCCACAACTAAAACCTCTGCCAGTGTAAGACCTACCAAGAAAGTCGCAAGAAATTTTGGCCTTTTTAAAATTTAAAACTGAGTTTGATAATTTTCCAATTATATTCCCTTTTAGTATTTTATCTTCACCTATATAAGACATAAGAACGTTGTTATCCTCAATTAATTTAAATTTAAAAATATTTTCATCAAAAGACTCATTGCTTTGAACAACTTTGACACCCAATACTGATATAATCGTTAAAATCAGGATACTAATTTTTGTTAACTTTAAAAATGTATAATATCTCATAAGACTGCCATTATAGAAAATTTATAAAACTAGCTTTATTTTAAAAAAAATAACACTAATATATATATATATATTATTAGGAGATAATTTAAATGACAAGCATATTAACATCATTAAATAGAACCATAATCGTTGGTTCTTTACTCACTTTATTATTTGTTGCTTATTTCATTTCAGCTAATGGTTCAATAGATGAATATTTTTGGCAATTTATTTTTAGGTATATTCATGTCCTTGCTGGAATTATGTGGATAGGCTTGCTTTACTACTTTAATTTTGTTCAAATTCCTAACATGCCTAAAATTCCTGATGAACAAAAGCCTGCTATTGGAAAAGTGATTGCCCCGGCTGCTCTTTGGTATTTTAGATGGGCTGCTATGGTTACTTTAATTTCTGGAATAATTTTGGGGCACTTAAATGGATATTTGCTTTCTGCTCTTCAACTAGGGATAACTGACTCAAACCCTGCTAATACTGCAATAGGAATAGGAATGTGGTTAGCAATTATAATGTGGTTTAATGTATGGTTTGTTATTTGGCCTAATCAAAAAAAAGCATTAGGAATAGTAGAAGTTTCAGCTGAAGAAAAAGCTGGTGCTGCAAAAACTGCAATGCTTTTCTCTAGGACAAATACTTTGTTATCCATTCCTATGCTTTTTGCAATGGTATCTGCTCAAAATATTTGGTAATTAAAAAATATTTTTTTAAGGTAAATAGGATCTAATTAAACTTCCATTAGGACTTTTTTCTTGGAGGTAATTAGATCCATTTACCCATATACCATAAATTCCTAAAGGTTCTACTTTTAGTCTAGCAGAACCTGCAGGAAGGTCATTTTTTCTAAATGATTTAGACGTGCCAACCTCATTAGCATCAAATAAAAGCATGTCAGCGTAATAACCTGGCAATAATTTTCCTCTTTTGGGAATTCTGCATATATCTGCTTGTTTACCAGTTAGCTTATATATTGCTTGTTCTAGAGACATAATATTTAAATCTCTAGACCATTTTCCAAGTAGGTCTAATCCAAAACCTGCATCACAAAGAAGAGATAAATGTGCCCCAGCGTCTGATAATGATACAGTAGATTTGTTGTGTAAAAGTAATTTCTTTACTTCATTATTATCAGAATTTAGTAGCTCTGCTATAAAAAGATCATCCTTTCCATATTTAGTTAATGCATTATCAATTAACCAATCAAAAGGGTCTTTTTTTTCTTTTATAGAAATGTCATTAATATTCATTCCTTCAAACTTTATGTTGTTTTTATTTATAGCTTTTAAAAGCTTAATTTTTTCCCAATCACCAACGAATAATTTATTTTTAGTTGTATCGTAAATTTCCTCTTTGACTCTGTGTCTAAACCCTATATCTTTCAAAATATTATTTTTTTTATCTTTATCCCTTTCAGTCATGTATTCTTTCCATGATGAAAGGCCCTCTAACATATATGGCTCATTCATTGTAAATTCCATTGTTAATGGTCTACAAGAAACTTGTCCCCAAAACTCATATCCCTTTTTTGATGATTTTTCGATATCATTAAGGATACTAATGGCCCAGTCTTTTTTTGTAGGATTATATAGTATGGCAGCAATCATTGCAGGTCTTTTTATATTTCCCATAATACTTTCAATGTCTTGAATGCTAGTATTATTTGATTTAGTAAGCATAAAAAGTCCTCTACCCTGATGAGCCATAGATTGAATTAATCTAGAAATTTCATTATTTGATGCAAGTCTAGAAGGCATTGGTCTTCCGCCCTCACCGTTATGTCCTTCAAAAGTAGAGGTAGCAAATCCTATTGCTCCTAAACTCATTGCATCCTTAACAATATTTTCCATCTCTATTATCTCACTTTCAGTTGCTTCCCTTTCCATTGCAGCATCTCCCATACTCCATATCCTAACTGCTGAATGTCCTATATAAGAACATATGTTAAGTGCTAATTTTTTACTTTCTAGCAAATTGAGATATTCTTTGTAAGATTCATAACTCCAGTCAATTCCTTCTTTTAAAGTATTATAAGACATGCCTTCTACCTTAGTAAGATTCAGCATATTTAAGTCTCTATGCTCTGGTTTACATGGCGCAATTGTAAATCCACAGTTTCCTATTAAAGCAGTAGTAACGCCTAAATCTAATGAAGGAGAAGCTGAATTATCCCAAGTAAGTTGCGCATCATAATGTGTATGTGTATCTATTATTCCAGGACATAGTATTCGTCCCTCAGCATCAAAAACATTTTTACTTGTTCCTAACTTTTTCCCTCTTTCTACAATTATTTTTTTATTTATACCTATTTCTCCGAAGAATCTTGGAGCTCCTGTTCCATCTATAATAGTAGCATTAATTATTTTTAGATCGTACATAAAATTATTTCGAAATCATAGCAGAGGCTGTTTTACTTACAATATTTCTATTTAAAATTTTATATATGAATTTAGATGCAGTTAATACTTTTTTAAGGTTAATTCCACTCTTGATATTCATACCGTTAAGCATGTATATTACATCCTCTGTAGCAACATTACCGGAAGCTCCTTTTGCATAAGGGCACCCCCCTAAGCCTCCTACAGAAGTGTCAAAACTTGCTACTCCCATTTGCATACTAGCATAAATATTTGCTAAGGCTTGTCCATACGTATCATGTAAATGCATTGCTATTTTAGAATAATTTATATTTTTAGATACTTCATAAATTAGTTTTTGTGTTTCTAAAGGTGTTCCGTATCCAACTGTATCTCCTAAAGAGACTTCATAGCATCCTTCATTAATTAAAAAGTTAGCTAAGTTGGCTGTTTTTTTATAGCTAACTTTTCCTTCATAAGGACACCCAAGAACACAACTCATATAAGCCCTAATTTTTAAATTGTTTTTTTTTGCTATTCTTAATATTTCAGTAATATTTTTTTTTGTTTGTTCTATACTTGCGTTAGTATTTTTTTTTGAAAACTCTTCAGAGGCAGTTGCAAAAACACAAATAGTTTGAACGTTACCTTCTAGTGCTTTTTGTAAACCTATGGTATTTGGTACTAATAATGGATATATTGTTTTTTTATTTTTAAATATTTCTTTATATACTATGTCACTATTTTTCATTTGAGGAACCCATTTTGAGGAAACAAATGAACCTACTTCTATGTATCTATAATTACATAAATTTAAAAGATTTATAAATTTTACTTTTTCATTTACAGATATATTAGTTTTTTCATTTTGTAGACCGTCTCTTGGCCCTACTTCATTTATTCTGACATTTTTAGGAAGCATTATTATTCCATTTAGGCTTTCTTTTTTGCAAAAAAGCTTCTAATCCTTCCTGCGCTTCCTTAGATACTCTAATTTTAGAAATCATATCAGCTGTATCATTTACTAATTCTTTATTGATTTTTTTATAATTTATTTTTTTAAGAAATAATTTTATATTTTTTTGAGCTTGAGGAGCACCATTTAATAGGTCATTAATAAGTGTAGAATTTATTTTTTTTAAATCTTTTTTATTTATAATTTCATCTATTAACCCTACTGTTAAAGCCTTCTGAGCATTGAATATTTCTCCTGTTAAAAAAAGTTGCTTGGTAATCTTATAACCTATACCTCTTAAAATGTATGGTGCTATCATTGCTGGTATTAAACCTAATTTAACTTCTGAAAAACAAAACTTACTTTTTTCTGTACTTATAGAAAAGTCACTTGCAGCAATAATTCCTAGCGCTCCACCAAAAGCATGACCATTTACTAAAGCTATTGTTGGCTTTGAAAAGTTATCTATTGCAGATAACATATCTGTAAATTTTTTTGCCTCTCTCTTATTTTCCTCAAAATTAAGACTTTTTGATTCTTTCATCCAAATAAGGTCTGCTCCTGAAGAAAAAACATCACCCTCTCCAGTAAAAATTAAAAGTTTACACTTACTTGATTTATCTAAAAGTTTTATTGCTTTTTTAATTTCAAATATCATTTGAGGGTTAAAAGCATTTTTACTTTTTGGATTTGAAAATATTATTTTTACTATACCCTGACTTGCATAGTCTAATTTTAAACTTTTAAAAATCATATATTATTTACATTCTAAAAACACCAAAGTTGGCTTTATCATTTGTCAGATTTTGACAATATGATAAACTATTTCCTAATATTTTTCTGGTGTCCAAAGGATCTATTACACCATCATCCCACAATCTAGATGTAGCGTAATAAGGTGAACCCTCATCATTAAATTTTTTTATTATACTGTTCATAAAGATACTTCTTTCTTCTTTAGTCCATTTTGTTCCTTTAGAATTAACTTGAGAGTCTTTAACTGACGCTAAGACTTTTGCCGCAATTTCTCCTCCCATAACTGATATTTTTGAATTGGGCCATGAAAATAAAAACCTTGGGCTGTATGCTCTTCCGCACATAGCATAATTTCCAGCTCCAAAAGAACCTCCTATTATTACTGTTATTTTTGGAACAGTTACTGTAGATACAGCATTAACTAGTTTAGCTCCATCTTTAGCTATACCTTTTTCTTCAAAGCTTTTTCCTATGATAAAACCTGAAATATTTTGGAAGAAAACTATAGGTATTCTTCTTTGTTCACATAATTGAATAAAGTGAGCACCTTTTAAGGAGGACTCTGAAAATAGTATTCCATTATTTGCTATAATACCTACAGGGTAACCCATAATATGTGAAAATCCTGTAACTAAAGTAGTGCCATATTTTTGTTTAAACTCCTCAAATTCTGAATTATCAACTATTCTTGATATTATTTCTCTAACATCATATTGCTCTCGTAGATCTGATGGAACTATCCCATAAATATCTTTAGAATCATATCGGGGTTTAATGCTTTTTCTTTCAACTAATGTTTTAGGTTTTTCATAATTTATAAACTCTAAAATTGATTTAACTTTATCTAATGCACTGTACTCATTTTCAGCAAAATAATCCGCAACCCCAGAAAGTGATGTATGTAATTCTGCCCCTCCTAATTCCTGTGGCCCAGTAATTTCTCCAGTAGCAGCTTCGACTAAATGTGGTCCACCCAAAAATATAGTTCCATTTTTTTTTACTATAATAGTTTGGTCCGACATTGCTGGTATATATGCTCCACCTGCAGTACAGGATCCTAGAACAGCAGAAATTTGAGGAGTTCCTTGCGATGACATCTTCGCCATTTCAAAAAAAATTCTACCAAACCCGTCCTTGTCAGCAAATATGCCTGTTTGTTCCTGTAAGTTTGCTCCACCCGAGTCTACTAAATGAATGCAAGCTAGGTTATTTTCTCTTGCTATTTCTAAGCTTCTTAAGTGTTTTTTTACAGTAATCGGATAATAAGTACCTCCTTTAACAGTAGCGTCGTTTGCTATTATCATGCAATCTCTTCCTGAAACTTTTCCTATTACTGATATCATTCCACCACTAGGAATATCATTATTCATAAAATTTAAACCGGCTAAACAGCCTATTTCTACTATATTCTTCATATCGTCTAGAAGATATTTCACTCTTTCTCTAGGAAGTAATTTTCCCCTTTTTATATGCTTTTTTCTTGCATCAAGAGATCCTCCAATTTTAACTAATCGTTTTTTTTTATTAAGGTCGGAAACTAGTTCTTTCATTGTCTCAAAGTTTCTTTTGTACTTTGAGTCTTTTTTATTCAAATTAGTTGTTAGAGCTTTCAATCTATTAACTCCAATGACATAGCTGTTGCTTCCCCTCCACCGATACATAAAGATGCAATACCTCTTTTAAGGTTTTTACTTTTTAGACTGTTAATAAGTGTTGCTACTATTCTAGCTCCAGAAGCCCCAACAGGATGGCCTAGTGCACATGCACCACCATTTATATTTAAAATTTCTTTGGGGATACTTAATTCTTTCATTACTGCCATGGGTACAACAGCAAATGCTTCATTAACTTCAAATAAATCAATATCTGTCTTTTTCCAACCAGACTTATCTAAAACTTTGCTAATTGCTCCTATTGGAGCAGTTGTAAACCAATTTGGTTCGTGACTGTTGGTTGAATGAGCTACAATTTTAGCTAATGGCTTAATTCCCTTTTTATCAGCAGTACTTTCTTTCATTAAAATTACCGTTGCAGCACCATCAGAAATAGAAGAAGAATTGGCAGCAGTAACAGTACCATTTTTTCTAAAAGCAGGTTTTAATTGTGGTATTTTCTCAAGATTTGCTTTAAAAGGCTGTTCGTCTTTATTTATAATTTTAGTTCCTTTTTTTGTTAGAAAAGAAACATCTACTATTTCATCTTTAAAGGATCCATCTTCATTTGCCTTCTTAGCTTTTTTTAAAGAGTCAATAGAAAAATAATCTTGGTCTTCTCTAGAAAATTGATAATGCTCAGCAGTATCTTCTGCAAAACTTCCCATAAGTTTTCCCTCTTCATAAGCATCTTCTAAACCATCTAAAAACATGTGATCTTTTACATGGTTATGCCCCATTCTTAATCCTTGCCTTACTTTAGGAAGTATGTATGGTGCATTACTCATACTCTCAATACCTCCAGCTATAACTATGCTATTGGTTCCTGCAGCTATGCTATCATACCCCATCATGATAGACTTCATACCAGAGCCACACATTTTATTAATTGTTGTTGCACCAGCTGTTACAGGAATATCTGCTCCAATACCTACCTGTCTAGCAGGTGCCTGACCTAAACCTGCTGGCAATACGCACCCAATTATAACTTCATCTATCTCTTTACTGTCCAACTTAGTTTCTTCTAGGTTTTTTTTAACTACTATGCTTCCTAAGTCTGTTGCCTTAAAACTTGATAAATCTCCTTGAAAGCTTCCCATGGGAGTTCTTTTCGCACTAACTAAAACAATATTTTCTTCACTCATAAATTCTCTCCTAGATAATTAATTATATTTTTTAAAAACTTCTCTTCCAATTAACATTCTTCTTATTTCATTAGTTCCTGCACCAATGTCATATAGTTTTGCATCTCTAAGAAGCCTTCCTGTGGGATATTCGTTTATGTAACCATTTCCTCCTAAACATTGTATAGCTTCTATAGCCATCCAAACTGCCTTCTCTGAAGCATACAATAGAACTCCAGCCGCATCTTCCCTCGTTATTTTTCCTTTATCACAAGCTTTAGCTACCATATAACAATATGATTTACATGCATTCATAGTAGTATACATATCAGCAATCTTACCTTGCATTATTTGAAAAGTTCCTATTGGCTTGCCAAATTGTTTTCTCTCAGAAATATAAGGTATCACTATATCCCAACAAGAGGACATAATACCTAACGGCCCGCCACTTAATACTGCTCTCTCATAGTCTAACCCACTCATTAAAACTTTTGTTCCTCCATGCAAGCTTCCTAAAACATTTTCCTCAGGAACTTCACATTCTTCAAATACTATTTCTGCAGTATTTGAACCTCTCATACCTAATTTATCAAGTTTTGGTGAGATAGAAAATCCTTTATATCCTCTTTCTATAATAAACGCTGTTATTTTTCCTTTGTTACCCCCAATCTCATCAGCAGTTTTAGCATATACCACAAATACATTCGCGTTTGGTGCATTAGTTATCCACATTTTTGAACCATTTAAAACAAACTTATCTCCAACTTTTGTAGCTTTTAGTTTCATACTTACAACATCAGAGCCCGATCCTGTTTCGCTCATAGCTAAAGCTCCTACATGTTCGCCACTAATAAGTCTAGGTAAAAATTTTTCCTTTTGTTTTAATGACCCATTTAAACGTAATTGATTTACACATAAGTTTGAATGTGCTCCATATGATAAGCCCACTGATGCAGAAGCTCTACTAATTTCTTGCATAGCTATTATATGTTCTAGATAACCTAGTCCACTGCCACCAAACTCTTCCTCTACTGTAATTCCCAACAAACCCATACTACCTAGTTTTTTCCATAACTCTGAAGGAAAGTCATTACTTTTATCAATATCACCCGCAAAAGGAGCTATTTCTTTGTCACAAAAAACTCTTATACTTTCTTGTAGAGCATCAGTTTCTTCGCCTAAATTAATATTAAAATTTTCTGGTAAATTAGAAATCATAAAGAAATTATAATAATATTAATTACATTAACAAGTATTTTGCTAAACCTAAAAAAATAACAAAACCTAATATATCAGTAATTGTTGTTAATAATACTGTAGCAGCTACGGCAGGATCAACTTTAAAGTAAGAAAGCATTATGGGTATTGCAGCACCAAAGGTACCTGCAAGAATTAAATTAAATAACATTGCAAAAGCTATTATAAGTCCTAATAAATAATCTCCAAACCACAATCCAGTAATAATTCCTATTAAAAAAGCAAAAAACAATCCATTATAAAGGCCTACTAAAATTTCTTTTCCAAAAACTCGAAAGGAGTTTGAAGAAGTAAGTTCTCTTGTTGCCATTGCCCTTACAGCTACTGTAAGGGTTTGAGTTCCTGCATTTCCTCCCATAGAAGCTACTATAGGCATTAGTATTGCTAAAGAAACTAGCTTTTCTAGCGTTGTTTCAAAAATTGCTATTGCGACTGAAGCCATTATAGCTGTTAATAAATTAATACCTAACCAACCAAATCTACTTCTTGCTGTTTTAAAAGCTGCTAAATATAAGTCTCCCTCTCCTGAAACTCCTCCTAATTTAAGTATATCTTCATCAGCTTTTTGTCTTATCAAGTCCACAACGTCATCTACAGTTATCATTCCCACTAACCTTCCTCTTTGGTCTACAACAGGTGCTGAAGTTAATTCATATTGATCAAATAAAAATGCAATATCCTGTCTCTTATCACCTACTCTAATTATTTTAGGGTTTGTAGTCATAATATCAGATATTTTTGTATCTCTTTCTTTTCTCATTGCTATGTATAATGGCACTGTTCCTACTGGCACATGCCTTGAGTCAACTGCGAACAGAGCATAAAATTGATCTGGCACTGCCTTAGAAAGCCTCAAATAATCAATCACTTTTCCTATAGTCCAATTTACAGGAATAGATACATAATCAGTTTGCATGATTCTTCCTGCTGAATCCTCAGAATAGTTTAGAGATTTTTTAATAAGTTTCTTTAGGTCATTAGGCATTCCTAATAAAACTTTTTTTCTTAATTCTTCGTCACATATTTCTAAAACATAAGTAACATCATCTGTATCTAACGTTGATAACATTTTAATTAAGTGTTCCAAGCTAAAATATTCAATTATACTTATCAAAATTGGCACGTTCATAGATGGTAAAGTTTCTGCTGGAAACTTATCAGACAAGATAAATATAACATTTTTTCTGTATTCTTCAGAAAGCATTTCTAATACATCAGCTGTATCCGCTGGATGAATTTTATTTAAAAGGGATATTACTTTTTCTTTTTTGTTATTATCTACATAAGTTACAATATCACTTACTGTTTGTGATGTAATTCCAATAGAGTTAGTATTGGAAATAACATTTTTTGTATTAATATTGGACATATATTTAAAGTATATTTTTTATGAAAATAATAAATAAAAAACATCTACAAATAGAATTTTTAATATCAAAAAGCATGGTTAACTATGAAGAAGCCATAAATTTCATGGAACAAAGGGTAAACTATATAGCCAAAGGTAAAAAAAATGAGGCAGTATGGTTTTTAGAACATCCCTCAGTATATACAACTGGAAGATCTTTTGAGTCTAAAACTGATAATATTGACAATATACCTATATATAATACAGGAAGAGGCGGCAAAGTAACTTGGCACGGACCAGGTCAAAAAATTATTTATTTTATGATTAATATTAAAGAAAGAAAAAGTGATATAAGAAGATTCGTACATAATATTGAAAGATATATAATACACTGTCTTAGAGAACTAGATATCGTTTCTTATAAAAAGAAAGGGTTAATTGGAATTTGGACGAAAGATAAAAAAGGAAATGACGCAAAGATTGCTTCACTAGGATTAAGAGTATCTAGGGGAATCATTTATCATGGTTTATCAATAAATATAGATTGTGACTTATCAAATTTTAAAAAAATAGATCCATGTGGATTAAAAAATTCTTACGTAACTTCTATAGCATCTATTAAAAAAAGTATTGTTAAAAAACAAATTGAAGAAATATTACAAAAAAATGTCTTTAGAATTTTTAATTAATTACTTCAAATTTAATTAGATTTTGCTCTGCAGCTACTGCTTCGCCTTTCTCTACAAATACTTCTATAACCTTGACTTTATTCTCAGATTTTAAAATATTTTCCATTTTCATAGCATCTAATATTATTAAAGTTTCACTTTCGCTAACTATATCACCTTTTTTAATTAGTATGTCTACTACCTTGCCAGGCATAGGAGAAATTAAGTAATTACTTTCTTTCTTTAAACTACCTCTAGGTAAATTATTAAAACTATTATACTCTAATTCTCTAAATACATTAATTTCTATAAAATACCCTCTAAAAAAAACCTTATAGTGATTTTCATTTTTGGATACTCTTAGGTTATAGTAGTTTTCATTTATCTTGATTTTATTTATTTGAGATTGTGGATCTACTAATAGCTCCACACGAAATATTTTATCTTTTTTTTCTAAGACTAACTCTGATGAATTAATTTTTATTAAATTAAAATCAAGCTTATTTTTATCAAAAACTAATATCCATTTTTTACTTATTTTATTAAAATCATAATTAACTTCTTTTAAATATTTTAAATTATTAGATAAAGCTGTTATTGCCATTATTTCTAATTTATTTAAGTCAATAGTTTTTCCGTTATACCCGTCTTTATAATAACTAGAAATAAAGTTAGTATCAATTTTTGCTTCGTAAAATTCTTTAGTTTGTAAAATATTTATCAAAAAATCTTGATTAGTCTGAATACCTTGGATGTTAACTTCTTCTAAACCTTGTATAATTTTTTGTATTGCTTCATTTCTATTTTTTCCTTTAGAAATTACTTTTGCCAATAGAGAGTCATAATAAATTGACACAATATTACCTTCTTTGTATCCACTATCAATTCTGATGTTCTTGGGAAAGTCCATTCTGTTAATTTTTCCTGCAGAGGGTAGAAAGTTTTTTATAGGATCTTCTGAACAAAGTCTTGCTTCTACAGCCCAACCATTCTTTTTTATACTTTTTTCAGATAATGAAAGTTTTTTTTTCTCTGCTACATTTATCATTTCTTTTACTAGGTCTATACCTGTAATTTCCTCAGTAACTGGATGTTCAACTTGTAACCTAGTATTCATTTCTAAAAAATAAAAATTTTTATTTTTATCTACTACAAACTC
>MDTB01103001.1_pt1 | contig 14518 bp, 15 predicted proteins | sample 811161 | NCBI WGS metagenome assembly MDTB01 (sample SAMN05326650, study PRJNA326480) | marine metagenome | isolation source: seawater | place: Mediterranean Sea | collected 2009
TACCATGACCACCCATATACTTAGTTAATGAATGCACAACTATATCAGCCCCATGTTCAATTGGTCTAAATAGATATGGAGATGGTACTGTGTTGTCAACTATTAAGGGTATCCCATGATCATGTGCCAGCTTAGCCATTTTTGGGACATCCACAACATTTGCAGCTGGATTACCTATAGATTCACAAAAGATAGCCTTAGTTTTGGAATCTATTAATTTAGCCATATCATCTATTTTGTCATGTTCACCAAACTTTACCTCAACACCAAATCTTGGCAATTGATGAGCAAATAAAGTATAAGTGCCACCATATAAAGTGCCAGTACTGACAATATTATCCCCAGCTTCACATATAGTCATAATTGCATAAGTTGTTGCTGCTGATCCGGATGCAAGAGCTAATGCACCAATTCCTCCTTCCATTGCAGCTACTCGCTTTTCAAGTACATCTGAAGTAGGGTTCATAATCCTAGTGTAAATATTCCCAGCTTCTTTAAGATCAAATAAGTCAGCACCATGCTGCGTATCTCTGAAAGAATAAGATGCTGTTTGATATATAGGCACTGCTACAGCATTAGTTGTTGTCTCTGGAGAGTATCCTCCATGGATTGCAATAGTTTCAATTTTCATTGGTCCCCCCAAAATTCTGTATTCATCCATCATAAGAAAAATCTAACCATATTGCTAGTTTAATTTATGAGATATCAAGATTTAATTGATTATTCACACTGTTATCAAAATTTATTCCAAGCCCTAACAGCCGAATTGGCTTATTATCAATTTTATTTTTAGCCAATAGTGCGAGGAATATTTTAAAATTGAGATTTTCACATAATATTTGACAGCTTGTTATTTTAAAATCATTATATTTGATTTTAACAAAACAAGATTTAATAAGTTTATCTTTATAGGCAATATCTTGATATCTTTTATTTAGTTCTTCATATAGAGTTTCAAGTTCTTTAGCGCAGGACTCAGGATTTATTAAGTCCTTTTGATATGTATCTTCAACACTTAGACTTTTTCTAATTCTATTAGGCTCCACTTCTCTCTCATCTATTCCTCTACAAAGGTAATAAAGTGTATTACCATATCTCCCAAGCATATTCACTAATGTTGAGTTTGATAATTCTTGTAGGTCTTTACATGTTTTGATATTTTTCCCTTTGAGAATCTGCTCAGTTTTTTCTCCTACACCATGAATATTTCTGATTGGTATTTTTAAAACAAAATTATCAATTTGGTCATCTGAAATTAAATATTGGCCATTAGGTTTATTCCAATCACTAGCAATTTTAGCTAAGAATTTATTCGGTGCAATTCCGGCAGAGGCAGTAATTTTAAGATCTTCATGAATTTTTTTTCTTATTTGAAAGGCCATTCGAGCTGGATCACCTTCGCAGTACTCAGAATTAGTCACATCTAAATATGCCTCATCAAGTGATACAGGCTCTATTATCTTTGTATAGCATCTATAAATTCTATGAATTTCCTCAGAGGCATCTCTGTACTTTTTCATATTGACAGGTAAAAAAATTATTTCAGGACATAGTTTTTTTGCCGTGATAGACGGCATTGCTGATCTCACACCATATTTTCTAGCAATATAATTGCATGTAGTCACTACGCCACGACTCTCAGAACTTCCAGCAACAGCCACAGGGCTATTAGCATATTGAGGATTATCTCTTATTTCTATAGAAGCATAAAAGCAATCCATATCAACATGAATGATTTTCTTATTATGAAATCTATGCTTTGCTAGGTTATTTATTCCCATCAGTTGTTTGCGCCTTGATCGTTAGAGCATGAATTTCTCCAGATTTTATATATTTATCAAGAAGCGCATAAACCATTTTATGTCGCTCAATGATTGTTTTATCTAAAAAAGCATCACTAATAATCTTGACTGTATATTTAGCATCACCGCCTTCTACATTAACTGTTGATTGATTAATGTTTTCAATCAATATCTGCTTAATAATATCTTCCATATTATTTCTCCCATAATTCAGGATTAGCCCAGTTTTCATTATTTAGCCAATCAGGTGTTTTTTTATAACTACTTATATTATAAACATAAAAAAAGTAAAATAAATTATCCTTATTTATTTTGAAGAGCATCATAAAGCCCAATGACATAATCATATTGTGTGAATCAGTTATATACTCCTGCGTAGTAATTTTCCTAATAATAATAACACCTTTCTCAAATGTCAGCAGAAGCTTTCCTAGCTTATCGTAGCAATTAACTATACTGGCATCTTTGATTGATAAAATGAGCATATCACCGCTATTAATTTTACTTTGAAAATTAATATTATTAAATTTAATGTTATTTTCCTTGAGAATATTTTCGATCTCGTTACCATTATCCTCTAACAGATTCATCTCGCTGTGATCTTTGATTATATTTATGAGAGTATCTTTTAAACTAGCCATCTGAACTTAAGTATATCTTATAATCTAAGAGTTTAGTCTTTATAATATGATTTGGTTTAAGTAAATTAGAAATTGAATTATAAGGTTCTTTGACGATAACTTTTTTATTAGAAATTTTCTGAGCCATTTGAATGACTTTGTTTTTATTATTATCCTGAAATGATATGAGTTTCAATGTTTCATCATTCTTAGATGACAATGACTTTCTTTTTGATTTCTCAAACATGAAATCCAAATATATATAATCAAATTTTTGAATACAATGTTTCATATAATCATAAGCATTACCAAAAAAGAAATTAATACTTTTATTTTTAGATCTCATCAATGCATTTTTTAGCATCATAGCAATTATCGGACTATATTCAATCATCGTTACACGATGACCCATAGAATCAAGAAGAAATCCTTCTCTTCCAAATCCACCAGTGCAATCAAGAATTCTAGAATTCTTTTGAGAAAAAATTTTCCAAAAAATATCTTGTTTATTTTTTAGTCTTTCATTATTTTTATGGACAAAACTATCGGACTTATAATCGATATGTATTTCAACTGATTCTGTATAATTATTATTTAACAAATATATTTCATTTTTACGAAAATGTAGCTGAAGTTTTTCTAGTGGATTACTGTGAATAAGAATTTTTTTCAATAGTAATTCTTTCTCTTTATTATATTCATCACATACTATTTTCATTCACTAATATTATATCTTCTTCTGATATTTCTTAAAAAGTAAAATACAAAAGGCCAGAACAGAGCGCTTGTGAGACAACCCCAGTAAATTGAATAGCCTCGATTATCAATACTCAACATTGCTTCAACCCATAGTATAAAGGTGACTTTAATTAGTAGAATAAAAAATATCACTATTGACTGTTGAAAAACTGTTATATATCTGACTATATGATATATTTTTGTGATTAAAAAACTAACTATCGTGTACATTAATGCATTTATACCTAAGGTAGACCCTATAATCACATCTACTAATAATCCTATTATCCATGATGAAAATAATCCTATATTCATAGGAGTTGCTAAAACCCAATAAATCAAAAATAATTGTGTCCAATCTGGTGAGAATGAACCCAAAGTAAATGTGCTTAACATTAATACGAACGATAGTAATATTGTAATTAAAATAGCTAGAAGTTTATTCATTTTTGTTTTCTTTAGGTTTATAATCCCATATTAAAATGAGTTCAGGCATCCTAGCGGGATCCTCAAAAGGCTCAATCTCGACTCTCTTGAATTCTATATCTAATTCGTTACTAACATCTTTAACTTCACCGATAGGAATTTTAGCTTTAAATCTATTACCAGCTCCTGATGTCGAGATAACATCTCCTTTTTTAATATCACTATTCGTACCAGCATAGTTGACTATTAATTTTCCATCATCTTTTGATCCACTAACAATTATTTTTTCGCCTGTTCTATTTACCTGCCCTGGTATATCATGAGTAGGCTCTGTGATTAATATAACTTTAGACGACAAAAAGCTTGTTTCGATAATTTGTCCAACCAAACCTTTTGTTCCAATAACATTTTGACCTACATATATACCATGATTGCTACCCTTATCAATAACCACAACTCTTTTTATTGGACTTGCGGAACTATTTATAACTTTAACTATAGTTTGCTTTTTCGATGTTAGACTTGATTCTTCAGTAATCTTACGTAACCGAATATTTTCACCCTTTAGTGAGGCTAACTCTTGAAGCTTGATTTTTAAATCGAGATTTTCTTGTTTTAGGTTGGATATTTCTAACTCCAGAGTGTCTATGTTACTAGATTCTCTAATAGCTTCATCAATGATCGATTTAGGTAGATTAGAGATTTTTGAGATTGGATATACTATTAGATCATTAATCAAGGATCTTATTTGGCTAATTTGATTATACTTATGATCTAATATTAATGTTAATATAGATAGGATTATTAGTATTATAAATGTGTAAAAGTCAGTAGTCCTTCTTTGATAAATACGGCTCATTTTTAATCAACAGATAAGAATTCATTACCTTCCTTATCAATTATTTCTAGTACTTTGCCCCCACCTCTAGCTACACAACTCATTGGATCTTCAGCCACAATCACATACATACCAGTTTCTTCAGTGATCAGCTTATCTAGGTCTCGAAGTAAAGCTCCTCCACCAGTTAAAACCATACCTCTCTCATGAATATCAGCACCAAGTTCTGGAGGAGTTTGTTCTAGAGCTGTCTTTACGGCACCAATAATTCCTTGAAGAGAATCTTGGAGCGCTTCTAATATTTCATTACTATTAACTGTAAAGGATTGTGGAACACCAGCAGATAGATTTGTTCCTTTAACCTCAATCTCTAAAAGATCACTACTTGGGTAAGCACAACCGATTTCATGCTTAATCTTTTCTGCAGTAGGGTAACCTATAACACACCCATAGTTTCTTCTGACATAAGCAATTATCTGATCATCAAATGTATCACCACCGATTCTTGTAGAAGAAGAGTAAACTATTCCATTTAGAGAGATAGTCGCAACTTCTGAAGTACCACCACCTATATCAAGAACCATATAACCACGTGCTTCATCAATTGGCATTCCAGCACCAATTGCCGCAGCCATAGGTTCGTCTATCAAATGAACTATTCTTGCTCCTGCGCCTGAAGCAGATTCTTTTATTGCTCGTCTTTCTACTTGTGTGGCCCCACATGGAACACATACAAGAACTCTTGGGCTAGGTCTAAAAAATTTACTATCATGAACTTTTCTAATAAAATGTTGTAACATTTTTTCGCAAACCATAAAGTCAGATATAACACCATCTTTCATCGGTCTGATAGCTTGTAAACCAGTTGGAGTTCTACCGAGCATTTTTTTTGCCTCTAGCCCCACAGCTTCAATCTTTCTGCCATTAGAACCTTTTTCATCCCTAACTACTACAACTGAAGGTTCATCTAGAACAATACCTCTACCCTTAACATATATTAAGGTGTTTGCAGTACCTAGATCAATTGACAAATCTGTTGAAAATGTTCCTTTAATTTTTCTATATAAATCGCCTATCATGATTTGAGTTTTTCCTTAAGTAACTTATTAATAATTTTAGGATTGCCTTTGCCTTGTGTTTCTTTCATAACCTGTCCAACAAAAAATCCTAATAACTTGTCTTTACCATTTCGGTATTCTTCTACACTTTTATAATTGTTTTTGATAATATTATCAACTACTTTATTTAATTGATCCGTATTAGAAATTTGCTTCATACCCTCTTTTTCAATGATATCTTGAGCATTTTCACCATTATTCCACATTCTCTCAAAAACATCCTTTGCTTGTTTACTCGAGATGATATCTTCATGCACATTCAAAAGTAGTGTTCGGAGATTACTAGGAGTTACAGGATAATTTTTAACTCCAATATTTGATTTATTAGCTAACGCTAAAACTTCTGTAATTATCCAATTAGCAGCACTTTTAGGGTTTATCTCTGTTTTATTAATTACATCTTCAAAATACTCTGATAACTCTCTGTTGTTGGTTAGAATTTCAGTATCATAATCATTTAAACCATATTGATCTTTAAACCTAATCCTCTTATCACTTGGTAATTCCGGCATATTAGACTTAATGCTATTGATTAAATCTGGGGTTATGGAAACAGGTAATAAATCAGGATCAGGAAAATACCTGTAATCATTAGCTTCTTCCTTTGATCTCATGGACCTTGTCTCGTTTTTGATAGGATCATATAGTCTTGTTTCTTGTATGATCTGCTCGCCCTGATCCAATATACTAGATTGCCTGATAATTTCATAATTTATAGCATTTTCAACAAATTTGAATGAATTTATATTTTTTATTTCAGCTCTAGTGCCGAGGGTTTGAGAGCCTTTTTTCATTAGAGATATATTTGCATCACATCTAAACGATCCCTCTTGCATGTTTCCATCACTAATACCTAAATACCTGACTAGAGAGTGAATAGTTTTTAAATATTGTACAGCTTCAGCAGCACTCTTCATTTCTGGTTCAGAGACTATCTCAATTAACGGAGTACCAGCTCTATTTAAATCTAAAGCAGTCTCTTTACTAAATAGATCATGAATTGATTTCCCAGCATCCTCCTCCAAATGAGCCCTAGTAATATTGATTTTTTTTACAGTATTTCCTATTATAATTTCAATACTCCCGCCTTCAACGATTGGAATTTCATACTGTGAGATTTGATAACCTTTAGGAAGATCAGGATAAAAATAATTCTTTCTTGCAAAAATTGAATTATCAGAAATGTTAGCTCCAATTGCCAATCCAAACTTAATTGCCATTTTAACAGCTTCTTCATTGAGAACAGGCAAAACCCCAGGCATACCAAGATCTATAGCACATGCCTGAGTATTCTGTTCAGCTCCAAAATCCGTTGAAGCTGGAGAAAATATTTTACTCAATGTTTTAAGCTGTACATGTATTTCTAAGCCTATAATTGGATCCCACATTTTATGTCCCATATTCCCCTGGCGATTTAGTATGCCAGTCTGTTAGTTTTTGATAATGATGTGCTAGGGATAATATTTTAGACTCGTCAAAATGATTTCCTATAATCTGAAGGCCTAAAGGCAAATTATTTTTGAAACCCATAGGAATTGACATAGCCGGCAATCCTGCAAGATTTGTACTAACTGTAAACACATCAGACAAATACATTGCAATTGGATCATTAGTTTTTTCTCCTAACTTAAAGGCACTGTCAGGTGTCGTTGGTCCAAGAATAAGATCAACATTCTTGAATGCTTGTTCAAATTCATTTGAGATTATTTTTCTAATTTTCTGTGCTTTTAAATAATAAGCATCATAATAACCGGCAGACAGAGCATAAGTACCAATAAGAATTCTTCTCTTAACTTCTGCCCCAAAAGCATCAGACCTTGATTTCTTATAGAGTTCATCAATATTTTTGACATTTTTAGCTCTATAACCAAATCTCACACCATCATATCTTGACAAGTTAGACGAGCATTCGGCAGGCGCTACAACTTGATAAGCAGAAACTCCAAGCTTAGAGCTCTTTAAGCTGATTTTCTTAACTTTACACCCATCTTTTTCGAGAATTTTTATATTCTCATTAAAAACCTCACGCACGCTTTCGTCAAGTCCATCAAGAAATTCTGAAGGTATACCTATTGTAAGATGTTTAAATTTTTTGAGACAGTCTTCATGATAGTTAGGCACAGGTTTCCTTGAACTCGTAGAATCTTTGGGATCAAATCCAGAGATATGATGTAGAAGTAGTGCTGAATCTTCGGCAGTTCTTGTGAAAACTCCTGCTTGGTCTAGACTTGAAGCAAATGCAATCATTCCATATCTAGATACTCTGCCATATGTGGGTTTGATACCACATATACCAGTTAGGGAAGCCGGTTGTCTAATAGAACCACCGGTATCTGTACCAGTAGAGCATGGAACTAATCTCGCTGAGACGCTAGCTGCAGAACCTCCGGATGAACCGCCTGGTACATATTTCTCATTCCATGGATTCCTCACATCCCCAAAGTAACTTGTTTCATTAGATGATCCCATAGCAAACTCATCCATATTTGTTTTACCGACTACTACCATGCCTGCATCATTGAGTTTTTCAACAACCGTAGCATCATATGGACTGATAAAATTACTAAGCATTTTTGAGCCACAAGTTGTTTTAATATTTTTTGTGCAAAAAATATCTTTTTGAGCTAGAGGTATGCCGGATAACGGCTTAACAATACCTTTTGAGATTTCTTTATCAATTAACTTAGCCTTATCAATAGCTTGATCTTCAGTTAGAGTAATAAATGAATTTAAGTTCGAATCAAGATTTCTAATTCTATCAAGAAAATGATTTGTGAGCTCTAAAGAACTAACCTCTTTTTTTTCTATAGCTTTTTTAAGTTCTGAAATCGTTTTATTATGCATAATTAATCTATAATTTTCGGTACTTTGTAATATCCATTATCAGTGTTCTCATTGTCTTTTTGAAATACTTCTCTTTGATTTGATTCTCTAACCTCATCTTTTCGAAGTTCCTGTTTGAGATTTAAAGGATGTGACATAGGCATTACATTATCAGTATTAATATCATTCATTTCGTCAACGAGATTTAGAATCTTTTCCAAACTTGTCGTTATGTCATCTATTTTATCGTCTTTGATTTCTAGCTTGGCAAGATCAGCTATTTTAATAATTGTTTTTTTATCCATAATATGAACTTCTTGATACAGTAAATCTTTTTATGTCATTATAATCTAATATAATATCTATGTCTTCATAATAGTTTTCTTTGAGTATTTTTGTAATATTGTCAGACTGATCAAAACCATTTTCTAGAAACAATAGCCCGTCATTAACAAGTACAGATTTAGATTGAGATACTAAGGTTCTTATATCACTCAGACCCTTGTCCTCTGAAAACAATGCATCATGTGGTTCAAATTCATAAACATTTCTATGAACATAACGTGAATTAAAATCAATATAAGGAGGATTAGATACAATAATATCAGCAATATTTTGATTTAAGCCTCTCAGCCAATCTGCTGCTAAGATTCTACAGTTTTCATATGAATATTTGTTATAGTTCTTTTTTAATAGACTGATTGATTTTAATGATTTTTCTAATAGAATAATTTTCCACATTGGCCTTTCAGATGCAATTGTTAAGCCAATGCATCCAGATCCAGAACCAGCATCGATCAGAGTTAGTTTTTTATTTCTTTCAAATTTTTGATCACCATATTTTAGAATCTCTGGAATTATAATTTCAGTTTCTGGTCTTGGTATTAACACATCACTATTCACAAAATATTCATAACCATAAAATTCTTGATTACCTATAATATATGCGAGTGGCACCCCATCTTTTAAAAGCTTTACATATTTTTGTAACTTTTTAAGTTGTGATATTGAAAGCTTATATTCAGGATTTGAAATTAAAAAAGCTTTTGATTTACAAATTATGCAACAAAGACAAACCTCTAAATCTTTTTTATTAATTGATAAATTATTTTCTTGATAAGAATTTAATAGATATTTGATCGTTGTGTTCATTTTAGTCTAAGGATGATTTTCGAAGTTCTTCAATAAGTACTTCAATGTTGCCCTCTAATATATATTCTAGTTTATAGATAGTTAAATTAATTCTATGATCAGTTATTCTTCCTTGAGGGTAATTATATGTTCTAATCCTCTCAGATCTATCGCCACTTCCTACGATGCTCTTCCTTTCTTCCGCCGTGCTCTTTCTTTGTTGCTCTTGTTGATGCATCAGAATTTTTGAGTAAAGAATTGACATTGCCTGAGCTTTATTTTTATGCTGAGATCTACCGTCTTGACATTCAGAAACTGTGCCAGTTGGAATATGCGTAATTCGTACGGCAGAATCTGTCTTATTCACATGTTGGCCTCCTGCACCCGAAGCCCTATATGTATCAATCCTCAAATCAGCAGGATTTATATCTATTTGATCTATCTCATCAATTGCTGGAAGAACAGCAACTGTTGAAGCTGACGTATGAATGCGCCCTTGTGTCTCTGTGTTCGGCACTCTTTGAACCCTATGTGCTCCAGATTCATATTTAAGATTTCCATATACATCTGTCCCTATAACTTTGAGTATTAATTCTTTATAACCACCATGATCACTCTCAGTCACGCTTAGTAATTCAATTTGCCATGAGTTCTTTTCACAGAATTTTGTATACATTTTAAAAAGATCACCAACAAAAATTGCTGCCTCTTCACCACCAGTTCCGGCTCTAATTTCTACAAAAGCATCCTTAGAGTCATTTGGATCCTTATCAATCAATTCATTTTCAAAATATTTTTCCAGAGAGTTTTTAATAATAGTATTAGCGGAGATGTCGTCTTCTGCCATCTGTCTAAGATCTTTATCTTTCTCAGACAAGAGTTTTCTAGCCTCTTCAATAGAATCTATTGCAGCTTTATAGTCATTATATTTTTTAATAACTGGATCTATCTTAGAAAATTCTTGATTTAGCTTCTTTAACAAAGCATGATCTTGGTAAACCTTCTCATCCTCCAATTGTTCTGAAATAGTTTTATGTTTTGAACATAGCTCATCTAATTTTTCAATTAATTTACTGTTCATTACTTATTTTTGAATATATTTTTGATTTTTAATGCTGTGTCTTCATCGATTAGTGTCAATATTTCTCTTAACTTAGAAGTTGTCTCATGTGTAAGTTTATTTTTAAGAGATTCGGCTAAATAAGCGATTACATCATCAATATTTTCTCCATCTCTGATTAATTTTTTTGCTTTTATAACACTACCATTAGTTATATCGTCTACATACCCACGATAATTTTTGACTATATCATTAGACTGATTTTGATGAAGCCAATTTGTAAATTCTTTTAACTTAAAACTGATAATTTTTTCTGCCTCAACAACTGCTTTTTCTCTGATTTTATAGTTATTTTCTATAACTTTTCCTAGATCATCAATACTATATAAATAAACATTGTCTAGGTCATTAATTTCCGGCTCTGCATCCCTCGGAACACCTAGATCAATAATTACATATGGTTTCGAATTGGCATTGTTTACACAACTTTCCATCATGCCTTTGCCAATTATTGGTATTGAACTTGATGTGCAAGATATAATAATATCATGGGAGGATATGATATTTGGCAAGTATTGTAATCTTGAATAACTACACTGATTGTCTTTTGCAATTTTACTTCCTTTTTCATAGTTTCTATTTGTGAGAGTAATATTATGTAGATTATTAGCATGTAAATATTTTATGGCAAGTTTGACCATATAACCCGAACCGACAACTAATGCCTTTTTTGTAGATATATCATCAAATATTTTTTTGATTAGTGTAATTGAAGTAAACATAAAAGATATAGGATTTGATCCAATATCTGTTGTGGTTCGAACTTCCTTGGCTACAGAGAAAGAAAATTCAAATAATCTTTTTAATGAGGATGCAAGGCATTGATTTTGGTCTGCAAGTCTATAAGCTTCTTTGACTTGGCCTAGTATTTCATTCTCACCTATAACCATGGAATCAACACCAGAGGTAACATTGAGTAGATGTTTTACTGCTTGCTCTTCATAATAACTATATGTGAATGGCTCACAATCTTTCTCAACATCTTGATTACTATTCAACCATTTTATAATTTTGGTATTATCTGAATTATTCTCGGTGTATATCTCTGTTCTATTACAAGTTGATATTAGAACAACTTCATTAACACCCTCAATTTTTTTGATTTCAGTTAACGCCCTTGGTATTGAATCTTTATCAAATACAAGCTTCTCCCTTACATTAATTGGGGCAGATTTGTGGTTAACTCCTAGTACATTGATAGCCATAGTTATTTATGTGTATTAACTCTACATCCTCCGAAAATACAGATATGTGCTATATTATACTATTATGAGTAACTATTTGAATACTTTACTGGTAATTATCACTTTATTTGTATCTTCTTGTTCAAATAACAATGATAAATTATCTGATGACAGTTCGATTTCTTCCCATAATAAATTTACGGGAGATAAATACTCACATTTATACAATTCTTTGTATGTAAATATAGCACTACAGAAATCATTGGATGATGAAGCTTTGTCAATGTTCATTGAAAATATCCAGTCAATGGATGATATCAGGTTATTCGAAAAGTTATCAAAAATCGCCAAGAATTCTTACAGGTTTGATTATTCAGAAATTATAACTGATAGATGGGTTGAAGTTTCTAAAGAATCATATAAGCCATACATGTATGCTATGAGCGCATCAATAGATACTGATAATTTTAAGAAAGCTAGAAAGTATTTCGATAATTTTATCAATATAACTAAACCAGTTGATAAAAGTGATTATGGAAAGCTCATCTACTTCATTATGGATAACAAAAATAGAGTAAATGTAGTAAAGTTTTTTGAGGAATATTTACAAGAAAATAAGAATTATGAACTCCATGTCAATTTCATAGAGCTATTATATGCATATCAGCTCCATGAAAAAGTTATTAAACATATTAATGATATAGGAACATTTAATGATAGAAGCATAATTAGAATATATGCAAATTCACATTCCCTAATGGGCAATCATATAGAAGCCTCATCAATTTTAGAAAAATATATTTTGAATAAAATATCTTCTGATAGACAGGTAGAATTAGAGTTACTAGAGCTTTATTTAGAACATAAAGAAATAAATTTCATTGAGCAATATATTAATAGTTTATTAGAAAAAGATCCGGAGAATCCAGATACATTATTTAATATCTCTAGATCGTTACATGAAAAAGGTCTGTACATGCTCTCGGAGAAGTATTTGTCATTTATAGTCGTAGAAAATGACCAAATTAACATTCTTAGAGGTTTGAATGATTATATGTTGGAAAATTATGAAGAATCTATTCAACACTTCGAACGTGTTAATAATTTTAATTATAAGATTATGTCGCATGTAAATATTTCTTCATCTTTAAACAAAATTAATGGATTCGAAAAAGCATTTTCCTATTTAGAAAATGTTATTAATAAATATGAAGATAGAGAGATAAAAATAAACTTAGCCATGAAACAGATATCTCTTTTCAATGAGTACCATATGTATAAAGAATTGGTCATTTTTTGTAACGAATTACTTCTTCAAGACCCCTTATCCACAAACATTCTTTATGCTAGGGCTATGGCTTATGAGAGTTTAAAAGAGATCGATTTGATGGAAATCGACTTGAAAAAAATATTGAGTATAGATAAAAAAAATGCCAATACACTTAATGCATTAGGCTATAGTTTAGTCATCCATACTGAGAGGTATGACGAAGCTCATAGTTTACTGCTAGAGGCATATCAATACGATCCTGGAAATGCTGCTATCTTAGATAGTATTGCTTGGGTTGAGTATTACAAAGGAAACTATGTTAAAGCACTAGAATATATTGAATCATCATACAACAGAGACAAAGACCCTGAGATCATAGAACATTATTGCGAGATCCTTATAAAAAACAAACAGTTTGAGAAATTGGATAGTGTCATAAATCTTGAATTAAAGCGTAATGAAAACAACATAGAGCTTATAAATAAACTAAATTCATATAAGCATGATGCAAAATTATAAATCACCAGCTAAAATTAACCTTTTTTTGAATATAATTGAAAAGAGATTAGATGGTTATCATAACATACAGAGTATTTTCCAACTAATCGAGTTATATGATGAGATTTCATTTAAACTAAGAAAAGATAATCAAATAAGATTAGATTGCAATGATAGTGATATCGCAAGAGATAATTTAATTATTAAAGCTATTGACAGTTTTTTAGATTACACTAGTGCTAAAAAAATTGGCATGGATATTTTTCTAAAAAAAAATATCCCAATAGGTGCTGGGCTTGGAGGTGGAAGTTCAAATGCTGCTACAACACTTATGGCTTTAAATAAAATCTATAACAGTAAATTAAGATATTCTCAATTGAGAGCTATAGGTAATAAAATTGGAAAAGATATTACATTTTTTTTATCTAAAAAAAATGCTTGGGTAGAAGGAACAGGTGATATAATAACTCCAATTTATTTGAAACCTACATGGTTTATCTTAATACATAGTGAGCAAAAAGTTTTAACATCTGAAATATTTAATGAATATAAAGTTAAGGATCAGGTAAAAAATTTTAGTTATGATGATTATCTAAATAATAATACAAAAAATGACTTCGAAAAGATCGTTTTTAAGAAGTACCCTTCTATCTTTGAATCATTTCAGCATTTATCTAAATATGGTCAGGCAAGATTAACAGGCACTGGTGGTACAGTTTTCCTTCCATCACCATCTTTGGTTGAAGCGGAAAAAATACTATTAGATCTCCCAAAAAAAGAAAAATCAATAATTGTAAAATCTTTAGTAACTTAATTGTCAAAACATTGTTATTTTACATACACATATTATATTTCTCATGTTAACCTTAGCATATATTCAACAGCTAAGGGGCTAGTAAATCTTAGATACTCTTGATATATTTAAACAAATTTATTTTGGGGTGTCGCCA
>MDTB01107689.1_pt1 | contig 14518 bp, 14 predicted proteins | sample 811161 | NCBI WGS metagenome assembly MDTB01 (sample SAMN05326650, study PRJNA326480) | marine metagenome | isolation source: seawater | place: Mediterranean Sea | collected 2009
TAGAAATAGTTACGATTGAAAATGAAACAGCAACAGCTAAAATAGTTTTAAATGTTTTAAACATTAATTCCCCCGTTTTTGTTGTTATTGTTTATTATTGATTAGTAATTACACCAAATAAAACTTAATATGTAAATAAGAAATTATACAACTTAAAATAGAATTAATTTATTAAAGTTCTTTTTATTGCCTTCGACCACCCTTTTATTAGTTTCTTCCTATTGCTGTTTTTCATTTTTGGATTAAATTTTTTGTCTAATAACCAATTTTTAGAAATATCTTTTAAAGATTTATAAACACCTATTTGCAAACCTGCCATAAAAGCAGCTCCTAAAGCTGTTGTTTCACGAACTTTTGGTCTCAATACACCAACTTTAATAACATCACATAAGAATTGAGAGAACCAATTGTTCATTACCATTCCTCCGTCAACTTTAACTAATCTGGGTCTTAAACCATCATGTTTCATGGCCTCAAACAAATCATATGTTTGATAAGCAACAGACTCTATGGTGGCTCTTATAATTTGCTTTGGTCCAGTATCTCTTGTTAAACCACTTAGAACACCTCGGGCATTTGCGTCCCAGTAAGGTGCGCCTAGACCAGTAAATGCTGGAACTAAATATACATCTTTATTATTTTTCAAAGATTTAATAATTTTTTCGGTATCAGAAGCTTTTTTAAAAAAAGTCATTCTGTCTCTTAACCACTGAACTCCAGCACCCGCTATAAATATAGATCCTTCCATTGCGTAAGTAGTTTTTCCATTAATTCTATAAGCAATAGTAGTTAACAGTCTATTTTTTGAATAAATAATTTTATTTCCAGTATTAAGTAAAACAAATGCACCAGTGCCATATGTGCTTTTTAAAGAACCAGGTTCAAAACAACATTGACCAATAGTAGCAGCTTGTTGGTCACCTACCACACCACTTATAGGTATTGGGTTTCCAGTTATAGATGAATGAGTAAATCCAAAATCATCAGAACAATCTTTTACTTGGGGTAAAATATTTTTCTTAATTTTTAATAGTTTTAATATGCTATCGTCCCATTTATTAGAGCTTATATTATAGAGCATAGTTCTGCTTGCATTGGTAGCATCAGTAGCATGGACTTGACGCTTTGTTAGCCTCCAAATTAAAAAAGTGTCTATGGTGCCAAAAAGCAACTCGTTTTTTTGCATTAACTTTTTAGCTAAAGATATATTTTCAATAATCCATTTTACTTTTGTTGCTGAAAAATATGGATCAATAAGCAAACCTGTTTTATTAAAAAATGAAGTTTCTTTATTTTGACTTCTTAATTTTTTACAGAATTCTTCTGTTCTCCTATCTTGCCAAACGATCGCTTTATAAACTACTTTGCCTGTTTTTTTATTCCATAAAATTGTAGTTTCTCTTTGGTTCGTAATTCCAATAGTTAAAATTTTTCCTTTTAGTTTTTTTGATTTATTAATCACGTCTAGCAGAGTTTTTTTTGTTTTACTCCATATTTCCTCCGGGTCATGCTCGACCCATCCATTTCTAGGAAAATATTGAGTGAATTCTTTTTGAGATGAAAAAATTGGCTTTCCTTTTAAATCAAATAAAATCGATCTTATTGAAGTTGTTCCAGCATCTATTGAAATAATATATTTTCTCATCTAAAAAGTTCCCAGTCTAGCTCTAGTTTCTTGTCCTCTACAATTGCATTTATCATGCTAAGCATTAAAGGTAGTTGTTTACTGTTAAAATCCTCATTAACTTTTTTTGAAATTTCTATAGCTAAATCTGCACCTTCTACAGTAACTTTTTCCATTTTGGTTTTTTTTGCCACTGAAAACTTCATACCTTCACCAATGTAAAAGCCCATTTTTGCATTTCTTCCTCCACCCGAACTTACATATAGATCTCCTAGGCCAGCTAATCCTTTAACAGTTTCTTTTTTACCTTTTAAATGTTCAACAAAGATTTCCATTTCGTGAACCGATTGTTTTATCAATGTTGAGGCTGTATTTAAAAAATTTTTTTCTCTGATTTCATCTGAAATATTTTCACCACATAACCCTTTAGCGGCACCTACTGCCATTGAAAATATATTTTTTATTGCTGCTGATACTTCGACTCCGTTTAAGTCGTCTGAATAAGAAGTATGATAATATTTGGTATTTAACATGTCAGCAATTTTTTTTGCTTTTTTTAAATCTTTGTTGGCTATAACAACACTACTATGAACTTTATTTGCTAAACCTGCTGCAAGACAAGGCCCTCCAACAGCAGAAATATTTACTTTATCCAAACCCTTAAGAGATAATAGTCTTTCAAGCTTATTTACAAGTAGTTCATATTTATTTTCATGTATACTCAAACCTTTAGTCAACATAAGAATGTCAGGTATTTTTCTATCTTTAAATACTTTGCTTAATTGATTTGATACCCACTCGATACCTTTTGAGCTAATACCTAAAACTATTAAATCAACTTTAGATTTTAAAAGATTATCAAAATGAGCAAATTTAATTATATTAATACCTTTTGGAATTTTGGTATTTAGACCAGGATGTAGATTATTCTTAATTAAACCATCTATAAATTCATTTTCTAAATGTGTTCCAACGATATTAATATCATGCTTATTATCAAAACAAGGAAAAGCAAAAGCAGTCCCCATTGCACCCGCTCCTATAATTACTATCTTAGCCATAAATTAATCTTTTAAAAAAAATTTTTTGATTATTAAAAAAAAAGATATTAACTCAATTTTTCCAATTATCATGAAAAATATAATACTTAATTTTGAACTTGTTAATAAATTCGCAAAATTTATATCATCAGAAATATAGATATTAGACGATACAGTGTTTGTTAAAGTTAAGACAGATAATTTAAAAGAATTTTCAAAGTTAATATTATCTAATAATAAAATACCAGATAAAATAAATATGCTTAGGAAAAAAGAGATAAAGATAAAAAATGACATTTTAACATCATCTGAAGTAATTATCTTTTCTGAATTAAAAATATTATTTTTAATAATCATATTAGGTTTTACAAGTCTCATTATCTCGATAGATGTAGTCTTTAATAATATATAAAATCTTAAAAATTTTATTCCTGATGAATTAGAGAGTATTGATCCTCCTATTAAAGTCATAAATAAAAAAAATAAAGATAATTTATCGCTATATTCATAGTTAGTAATACCAGAATTTGATAGACTAGATAATACATTAATTAATGACTTAGTCACGTTCATATCCTTAATGAAAATTAATAAAATAATTGAAAAAAATATAAATATTAAAAATAAGTAAAAATCTTCATAATGATTTCTAAAATTATCTTTTTTATTAAAAATATTAAAAATTAAATAAATATTTAAAAATGATAGTATAAAAGAAATAATCAGAATAGATTCTTGCAAGCCAGTGCTAATTATTTGAAATAAATTATTGGTGGGAAGAAATCCTCCATTAGATATTAATGTCATAGATAAGTTAAGACTATTTAAAAGTCTTACACCTGATAAAGAAAACAAAGCAAATATTAAAAAGGATAAAGACAGATATATTAAAAAGATTTTTAAAGAGATTGAGTTTATTTTTAATTCAGTATTTTTATTTTTTTCTGAATTATCAACTAGATTATTTAATTTATAATTAAATTGTGAGTTTGAAAAGAATTGTATTAAAAATATTAAGAAAAAAAGGCCTCCTATCCACTGCGAAGAAGACCTCCACAAAATTAAAGTCGGATCTAAAAATTTAATATTACTAAATATTGAGAAACCAGTTCCAGTAATTCCTGAAAAAGCCTCAAATAAAGAATTTATAAAAGGGATTTGATAATTACTTAAATAATATGGAATTGAAATTAAAAGAGAGGATATAAAATAAACTAAGATTATTATAACAATTTTCTCGTAAAAATTTATTTTTTTATTTGCATCTTTTCCATAAAAATAAAAAAAAATTCCAGTTATAATAGATGTTATTAAAGTGATTGAATATGAATCTACACTTAAAAAATAATCAAAATAAGAGGAATATAAAATATTTATAAAAGCTAAAATGCTTATTGGGAAACAAAATAAACCTAGATAAAAGGAAATACCTTTAATATTCATTTTAATTAAATTGAGCTTGAGCTAAATATATCTTCTACTTCTTTTAAATGCTCTCTTTTAGCTAAAAATACTAATAAATCATTTTTTTCAAAAATAAAATCTGATTTTGGTATTATTACCTTATCTCCTCTTACTATTGCACCAATTCTAATATGCTCAGGTAAATTTGAATCTTTGATCTTTTTATTTAATAATTCTGATTTTTCTAATATTTTAGCTTCAATAAATTCATATTCACCATCAAGCAATGAATAAACTGTATTAATTGTTCCTCTATGAACTTGTTCCATTATTCTTGAAACAGTCGTCATCCTAGGATCAACCAAATCATCAATATTTAAAGATTGTTGCAACAAAGAGTAATTAGATTTATTTACAATTGCTATGGTTCTTTTGTTTTTGCTTGATTTTTCTGCTAAAACACAAGCCATTATATTATTTTCATCGTCATTTGTTAAAGCTAATACTGTTTCTGACTCTTCAATATTTGCTTCTTTTAAAATATCTTCATCTAATGCATCTCCATTAACTACAATAGAGGATGAAAGTTCGTTAGCAATTTCTTCTGCTCTTTGTTTATTTTTTTCTATAATTTTTATTCTTGCTCCTTCAAAATTTGACTCCAACATTTTTGCAAGGCTTAATCCTATATTTCCTCCACCTATGATTAGAATTTTTTTGGAAGTTTTTTCTTCATGTCCAAATGCTTTAAGAATAATATTTAATTGATCGCTACTGATAACAACATAAACGTTGTCGTCTTCTTGTAAAACATCATTTTTTTTTAAAAATATAAACTTATCTTTTCTTACTGCGCCTACAATATTGGCCTTAAAATCTGGAAATTTTACTGTCAAATTTTTTAAAGGGGTATTAATTATAGGGCAGTTTTTTTCTATAGAAATTTCTAACATTTTTACTTTATTTTTTGCAAAAGGAACATTGTCTAAAGCGCCCGGGGCTTCTAATCTTCTGAAGAGTGATTTTGCTACTTCTATTTCTGGTGAAATAATTACATCTATAGGGATATTAGAATTATTGTATAATTTGCTCCACTTTCCCTCTAAAAAATCTTTTGTTCTAATTCTTGCTATTTTTTTTGATATATTGAAAAGTGAACTTGCAATTTGACAAACAATCATGTTTGTTTCATCATTTCTTGTAACTGCGATAATCATATCTGCATTTTCTGCTCCAGCATTTTCTAATACTGTTGGAAGAGTTGCCCTCCCAACAATTCCCTTTGCATCTTGAGTGTCATTAATTTTTTTAATATCATCTGATGATGGGTCTATAACAGTAACAGAGTGACCTTGAGTCGAAAGCTGTCTACTTATAGAAAATCCAACCTTACCTGCTCCACAAATAATTATATTCATTATTAGTTGATACCTTTAATACCCAATGATTTTAACTTTCTATGAAGAGCTGATCTTTCCATTCCTATGACATCAGCAGTTTTAGATACATTCCCGTGATTTTTCTTTAATTGAGTTAATAGATAATTTTTTTCAAATAATTCTCTAGCTTCTTTCAGCGGATAAACCGAGGAGTCTGAAAAATCTGCATCACTTTTTATTAAATCATTTTTTTCATTTAAAATATCACTTAAAATTTTAGAATTTTCCTTTTGATTTTCGTCTAAGGAAAGTATTGTTATTCTTTCAATTAAATTTCTAAGTTCTCTAATATTTCCGGGCCAATTATGTGTGTATAGAGAGTCATTATTTTCATCTATAACAGCTTCATTAACCCCATTTATTTCTGATATCTTTTTCTTAAAATACTTAATCAATAATGGAATATCCTCAGTTCTAGAACTTAGCGATGGAAGATTTATAGGTACTACATTTAATCTATGATAAAGATCTTCTCTAAATTCGCCTGTTGTTACTAAATTTTTTAAATCTTTAGAAGTTGAAGATATAATTCTTATATTCACGTGTATATCTTCAGTACCATTTATCCTTTTAAATTTTTGATCAATTAAAACTCTTAGAATACTTGCTTGAGTTTCGATGGGTATTTCCGAAACTTCATCTATTAATAAAGTTCCATAATTTGCTCTCTCTAATATGCCATAATCAATAATATTGTTTGAATATTCTTGCCCGAATAGTTCTTTTTCATATTTCTTCTCTTTAAGAAGAGCTGCGTTTAATACAACAAAAGGCTTTTCTGATCTCGTAGAATTTTTATGAATTTTTCTTGCAACAAGTTCTTTTCCTGTTCCAGTTTTACCTGAGATTAAAACTCTACTTTCTGTAGATCCTAGTTTTTGAATAATTTTCTTAATTTTAATTATTTCAACACTTTCACCTATAAAATCAAAAGAATGAAATAGTTTATTTTCAATCACATTTTTTTCTTCTTTCAAAGCAGAAGCCTCGATCGCGCGTTTTACATAATTAATGATTTTTTCAGATGAAAATGGTTTTTCTAAAAATTCATACGCTCCAAGTCTGATTGCTTCGACAGCAACTTGAACATTTGCATGACCAGAGATCATGATCACAGGTAATGACTTGTCCAATAACATTAAAGATTTCAAAATATCAATTCCATCCTTATCTCCTTTGTCTAATTTAATGTCAACTATTGCTAGATCAGGTAATTTTTTTTTAATTTCAGAAACTGCTTGATCATAATTTGCTGCAGATCTTACTAAGTAGTCATTATCTTTTAAAATATTACATATTAAAAATCTAATGTCTGAATTATCATCTATAACTAGAATTTCTTTCTTCATTTGATAAAAGGTAAATTAATTGAGATTAAAACTCCTTCATTTAGATTAGAAATAGAAAATTCACCTGAGTGTTCATTTATTATTTTGCTAACTATAGGTAATCCTAATCCTGTTCCATCTTTTTTTGTTGTAAAATAAGGTGTCATAATTTTGCTTATATCTATTTTGCCAATACCATTATCCTTCAACTTGATAGCTATATAATCATTATTACTTTCAATTACTACATCAATTATACCTTTAAATTGCTGGTTTTTTTTCTTTTTATCTAAAATTGCCTCTTCAGAATTTTTAATTAAATTAATAAAGACTCTGTAAAGTTGATCCTCATCACCCATCATCATTAATTTTCTATCTGAATTATTTTTAAGATTAATTGAATTTAAAGAAGACATTTTATAAAAATCTATAGCCCTATTTAAAGTTTTCTCTAAATCAATCTTTTTAAAAACAGGCCTGGGCATTCTTGCGAAACTAGAAAATTCATTCACTAATTTTTCAATATCGTTAATCTGCCTATTAATAGTCTCTAAGTATTTTTTAAAATCTTCTTTACCTTCAGGTATTTTTTTGTAAAATTTTTCCTGCAAACTATCAATTGAAAGCTGAATAGGAGTTAATGGATTTTTAATTTCATGTGCAAGTTTTCTTGCTACACTCTCCCAAGCGGAGTATCTTTCTGCTATTAATAGTTTATCTTGTTGTTTTTTTAACCTATCGATCATTTTATTAAAATTATTATTTAAAATTTCAAACTCTTCATCTGTTTTCAAATTTGGAACTTTGCTATCTAAAATTCCTTGGCTTATATTTTCTGAAGCTGATATCAAATTTATAATAGGTTTAGTAAATTTATTTGCAAAAGAAATTGCTATCACTGTCGACAAAAAAAGTAAAAGTGTTACTACTACAATATATATAATTGCAAATGTTATTTTAATTCCTAATTGATTGTTTTCTACAGCATAGTAAAAATTTATCGCTTCTTTTGACTCATTTAAATATCTAATTATCTCAGGGTCAATAAATCTTGAAATATATAAATATGTATCAATTAAACTGTTTAATTTAATTATTACTGAAGTTTTATCAGTTTCCTCATTAGTTAATATAATTGGCACACCCTCCAAGGCATCATCAAAATTTTTTTCTGAAGGTTTAATAAAATTACTATTATTTATATTGTCAGAAAAAATTACATTTCCAAGACCGTCAATTAAATAAATTTCATCAACTCTTCGTAAAATTTTTTCCGATCTTACAATGTTTTTAAATCTTTCAATATTTGAATAAAAAAAACCAGAAGCTCTATTGATACCTACGCTCATTAAAAAAGCATCAGCTTCAATAGTTTTTTTGTTTTCTTCAAAGTAATTTTGAGCAACATCGAACGAGTTGTTTACAGCTTTAGTAATTTGATTATTAAAATAATTTTGTAGGCCGTAATTAAATAAAAATAATGAAAAAATAGCTATTAATAATGAGGGTAAAAAAGTAAATAGTGAAAATAATGAAACATACTTGAAATTAGTTTTGTCTCCTATCTTTTTCCTTTTTTTTATATTTAATAAACGTAAAGTGTTTTTTATAATTAATATAAAAAATATCAGTAATAAAAAAAGATCAATAATTAATAAGATTTGCAGACTCTGATCTGAAAAAGCTAAAAATCCTCTATTTAAAAAAGTCAAAAAAGTTAACATTCCAAGAAAAATGCAAATAAATGACAGAACAATTAGAGAATTGAAATTTTTGATAATTTTAAACATTCTAAATAAATATTAATAATTTATATAAATATAATGTAAATTAATACAATGAGTTTTTCTTTAATTTTATTAGCTGCTGGTAAAAGTACTCGTTTTAAATCGCATTTATCTAAACTTTATCATAAAATAGGCGGTAAAACTTTACTAGAAATAAATATATCTAAAATGTTAAATTTTAAGCAAATCAAAAGGATAGTAATTATTTACAATAGAAAAGACCTTCAAAAATTAAAGAAATTAAAAATTAAAAATGCAAAATTAGTATTAGGTGGAAAAACTAGGCAAGAGTCTGCTTATTTGGGTTTAAAATATTTAGCTAGACTTAGAAATACTAGCAAAGTTTTAATTCATGATGCAGCAAGACCTAATTTTTCTTTAAAAATGATAAATCAAATTATTATAAATTCAAAAAAATATAAAACTGTTATCCCAATAATAAAAGTTCGAGATGCAATTAAATATAAAAAAAAATCAGATATTAAAAATTTAAATAGAAGCAATTTTTTTTTAACTCAAACTCCTCAATGTTTTAACAAAAAAGAAATTTTCAATTTACATAAGCAAAAAAATAGATTTTATTTAGATGATGACTTCTCTTTAATAAGAAATTTAAAAAAAGTAAAATTATTGCCTGGTGAAATAACAAATATAAAAGTAACTGAAAAAAAGGATATCAATTTTTTAAAAACTTTTTTAAAGAATACGATGAGTGTAGGTATTGGTTTTGATGTTCATCGATTAGTTAAAAATAAAAAACTTTTTTTAGCTGGGTTAAATATACCATCAAAATTAGGCACAGATGGTCATTCAGATGGTGATCCAGTTCTGCATGCAATTATTGATGCTATTTTAGGAGCATGTAGATTGGGAGATATTGGTAGAAAATTTTCTGATAAAAAAAATAAATTTAAAAATATTCGTTCTACAATTTTATTAAATAAAGTTTTAAATGAAATAAACAAAAGGAACTATTTTATTAATAATATGGATATTAATATAATAACTCAAACTCCTAAAATTAAAAAATACAAAGATAAAATTATAAATAATATTTCCAAATTATGTAAAGTTGATAAAAAAAGATTAAATGTAAAAGGTAAAACAGCAGAAAAATTAGGAGTGATAGGCAATGAAAATGCTATAGCTTCTGAAGTGATTTTATCTATGATTAAATATGATTAAAAAATTAAATATTTCTTTATTAACAATGTTTGGAATTGGGTATTCTAAATTTGCACCAGGAACTGTAGCTTCATTTTTAACTTGTGTTATTTATATTATTTTATTTATTTATAATGTTCAAATTCTTATTCTTTTATTTTTTTTTTTAATTATCTTATTATATTCATTCTACGCTATTGAAAGTACAAAAAATTATTTTAAGGAACAAGACTCTAGAGAAATAGTTATTGACGAATTTATTGGTCAATCTGTTCCAATATTAACTATATATTATTTAAACTTTTCTAATGATTTAAAAAATTTTATTTTTTTATCTATTCTATCGTTTATTTTTTTTAGATTTTTTGACATTTTAAAACCATTTCCAATTAATCTAATAGATAAAAATTTAAAAAATAATTTTGGTATTATTCTCGACGATCTAGTTGCTGGGATATTTTCAGTAATTACTTTATTAATTTTAAATTCCGTTCTTACTTATGTTGTCTAAAAACAAAAAATTAATAAAAGAACTAATAAGAAAAAAAATTAAAATTTCTTGTGTAGAGTCTTGCACAGGTGGTATGCTCTCAAGCATTATTACTTCTGTTAGTGGTTCGTCTAAAATATTTACAATAGGTTTAATAACTTACTCCAACCAGGCAAAAATTAAAATATTAAAAGTACCTGAAAAAATAATTAAAATACATGGTGCAGTTAGTTTTCAATGTTGCTTATCTATGGTTAACAATTTGAGTAAAATTAGTAAAAGCAAAATATGTGTATCAATTACAGGAATAGCAGGTCCTAATGGTGGAACTAAAAAAAAACCGGTTGGTCTTGTTTATATTGGAATAAAAAATGAAAAAAAAATAATGGTTAAAAAATATCAATTTAAAAACAAGGGTAGATCATATATTCAAAAAACTACGGTAGAAAAAGCTCTAAAATTAATTTCATATCAATTATAATATTTAAATTGGATAACTAAATTTTTGATAGTCTACGATTACATCCAATAAATGAGCTATAAAGCTATTAAAAGTTAAAAAAATTAGAAAAACATTAATATAAAGTACAAATACTAAGGTATTTCTTTTTCTTTTTCTTTTAAGATAGTGACTATCTTCGGGTGTCCATTCATTATTTTTTGATTTAAAATCATAAGAAAACATCCAATAAGTCAAATCACTTTCATTAGTATCTCCCGTTCTGATAGTTTTTATATATGAAGCTAAAAATTTACAAATAATTGATAAAGAAATTAATAGAAGAGTTACACCTAACATTATTTATATAGTTTAACTGCTCTTTCTTCAAAAGACTTTGCTATTTTATTAAGGCCTAACTCAAAAGATTTTTTCATTATAGAATTTAAGATAGGATTTTTTAATTCAAAATCAATAAAAAATTCTAATTGAGTAGCATTATTTATTTCACTAAATAACCATTCATTTTTGAGATGTTTTAGCGGTCCCTCAAGGTTATTAACTATAATTTTATCTTTTTCTTTATAAAAAGTAACATGGCTAGAAAAAGTCTCATTTAAAAAACTTTTTCCAACTTTTAAATCTCCTTTAAAAGTAATCAAATCTTTACTTTCATTTTTATTATATATCTTGCCCTCAATACACCAAGGTACAAATTCGGGATATTTTTCAATATCCAAAACCATTTCAATAAGTTGATTTTTTTTACAAGAGATAATCTTTTTTATTGATGCGGATGACATTCAATTTGTTTATTTCTTGCATCTTGTAATTTTCTAAAATCTTCATCAGCGTGATAAGAGGATCTTGTTAACGGTGAAGAAGATATTAATAGAAAACCTTTTGTTTCAGCAATAACTTTTAATTCTTTAAATTCGTCAGGATGATAGTATCGATCTAATGGATAGTGTTTAGATGAGGGTTGTAAATATTGGCCAATAGTTAAAAAATCAACTTCGGCTGATCTTAAGTCATCCATCACTTGAATAATTTCTTCTTTAGTTTCTCCAAGTCCAACCATTATGCCTGACTTAGTAAAAACTTTGTTGTTACATTGTTTTGCTTTTTTTAAAAGTTCTAAGGAGGTAAAATATTTAGCTCCAGGCCTTACTTTCAAATAAAGCCTTGGAACAGTTTCTATATTATGATTAAAAACATCAAGGTCCGCCTCAAGAACTTTTTTGTAAGCATCACCTTTCCTTAAAAAATCAGGTGTTAAAACTTCTATAGAAGTATTCGGATTTTTTTCTCTTGTCGATTTAATTACTTTATAAAAATGATTAGCGCCACCATCTTCGAGATCATCTCTGTCTACTGAAGTAATAACAACATGTTTTAAATTTAATTTTTTAACTGCATTTGAAATTTTTATTGGCTCAAAAATATCTAAGCTAGTAGGTTTTCCAGTTTTAACATCACAAAATGCACAGGCTCTTGTACAAGTGTCACCCATAATCATAAAAGTTGCATGTTTTTTGCTCCAGCACTCAGTAATATTTGGACAATTAGCTTCTTGGCAAACTGTAACTAGATTATTTTGATTCACTACCTTTTTAGTTTGAAAAAAAACTTTTGAATTTAGAATCTTAGATCTAATCCAATCTGGTTTTTTTTTAATGGGATTAGTTGGTTTATTTACTTTTTCTGGATGTCTGTGATGAATTTTCATTATCTAAGTTTAATTAAAATTTCGTCTTTTTTACCGTATTTAAGTTTTTCTCTATAAAGGATATCTAAATAATCTATGTTAATTTTTTCTGAAAGTAATGTATTTTTATTTTCAATTAGTTTCAATTGGTCGTTAAGTCGCTTATCTTTAAGTTTTAGAAATTTTAGATATTCTTTTTTTTCAATATAGGATATCAACCCTCTTTCGCCACCAGCTAAATTAATACCTATATATAAAATTAAAAAAATTTGTATAAAAAATATTTTTTTTGTTTTAAAAATGTTTAAAAGCTTCATAGAGAGATATTAGCCATTTTGATTTGATTGCCAAGCTCTTCCTCGATACGCAATAATCTATTATATTTTGCGACTCTTTCAGATCTTGCTAATGAACCAGTTTTAATTTGAGAGGATTTTATACCTACTGCCAAATCAGCAATAAATGTATCTTCTGTATCTCCAGATCTATGGGAAATTATTGTTTTAAAATTATTATTTTTTGCCATTTCAATTACATTTAAAGTTTCTGTTAGTGTTCCAATTTGGTTAGGTTTTACCAGAATACAGTTAGCAGATTTTTCTTTTATCCCTCTTTTAAATCTTGTTGTATTTGTTACAAATAAATCATCACCAACTATTTGTATTTTTTTTCCTACTTCTAAGGTAATTTTTTTCCATGCGTCCCAATCTTCTTCTGCAAATGGATCTTCTATTGATTTAATGGGATATAATGAAATTAGTTTTTTATAATATTTAATACAATCATCTACAGATAAAAAATTATTTGACTCAATTGAATATCCACCATTTTTATTAAAAAGTTCATTAGCCGCAACGTCCAAACAAATCACTATGTCTTTTCCTGGAATTAATTTTGAACCCTCTATAGCATCGACAATTAGATTAAGCGCCTCTTCATTAGAATTAATTGAAGGAGCAAATCCTCCCTCGTCTCCTACATTTGTCAACATTTTTTTTGATTTAAGTAATTTTTTTAAATTTTGGATTACTAAAAAACATTTTTCGATAGCATCTATAAAATTTTTTGATGATTCCGGCCTGATCATGAATTCTTGGATGTTTAAGTCATTATCTGCATGTGTTCCTCCGTTTAAAATATTCATTAACGGATTTGGAATTGAATATTCTTTACCTAGAATTTGGTAAAGAGGTTTGCCTTTTGCTGCAGCCGAAGACTTCGAATTAGCTAAAGAAACAGCTAACATAGCATTTGCTCCAAGATTTTTTTTATTACTAGTTGAATCTAATTCTAATAAAATTTTGTCTATTAGAGATTGATTATTTGGATCTTGTCCTTTTAAACTATTTGATATTTTAGAGTTTATATTGCTTACAGCTTTAATAACACTTTTGCCTAAAAAAAAATTTTTGTCTCCATCCCTTAATTCATATGCCTCAAATGCTCCAGTTGAAGCTCCTGAAGGTGAAATTGCTGATGCTGAAATACCATTATCTAAAATAACTTCCGCCTCTACAGTAGGATTGCCTCTACTATCGAATATTTGTCGTCCTTTAACATTAGCGATTTTTACCATTAGGTTAATTTTTTATTAAATTATCAATCTCTGTTAATTTTTTTAATAAATCTTTTAGTTCATTTAATGGCACCATATTAGGTCCATCTGAAGGAGCGTTATCGGGGTCCTCATGTGTTTCGATAAATATTGCTCCTACTCCTACGGCAACAGCTGCTCTTGCTAGATAAGGAACAAATTCTCTTTGACCTCCACTTTTTTCTCCCATACCACCTGGCTGTTGAACAGAATGGGTGGCATCAAAAACTATTGGAAATCCGTATTTAGACATTATAGGTAAAGCTCTCATATCAGAAACAAGCGTGTTATAACCAAAACTTGCACCTCTCTCGGTGATCAAGATATTTTTATTACCGCTACCTTCAATCTTTTTTATTACATTTGCCATATCCCATGGAGCTAAGAATTGACCTTTTTTCACATTAATTATTTTACCTGTTTTAGCTGCGGCTATTAACAAATCTGTTTGTCTACATAAAAATGCAGGTATCTGTAAAACATCGACATGTTTAGCGACTA
>MDTB01226722.1_pt1 | contig 14518 bp, 12 predicted proteins | sample 811161 | NCBI WGS metagenome assembly MDTB01 (sample SAMN05326650, study PRJNA326480) | marine metagenome | isolation source: seawater | place: Mediterranean Sea | collected 2009
ATTTAAACAAACTCCACCTAAACTTTCCTTCTCAACTATGGCAGTTTTTAGTCCTAATTGAGAAGCTCTTATAGCTGTAACATATCCTCCTGGCCCACTACCTAAAACTATTAAGTCAAATTTCTTACTCATTATTATTGTTTATGAAATTAATACTTGCAGAATTTACACAATATCTTTTACCTGTTGAAGTTGGACCATCGTCAAATACATGTCCTTGGTGACCTCCACAGTTAGAGCATAATATTTCTGTTCGAATCATACCTAAACTTGTATCCTTTTTATAAGTTATTGCGCCTGGTATAGCACTCTCATAACTTGGCCATCCACAATTAGACATAAATTTATTATTACTCTTAAATAGGGCTTGCCCACATCCTTTGCAAACATATACACCATCCTCAAAGTGCATGTTATAGATACCAGTATGTGGTCTTTCTGTTCCTTTGTTTCTCAAAATATCGTATTCTTCAGGAGATAGTTCTTCTCTCCATTCTTTGTCTGTTTTACTCACTTTATATGTTATTTTAGGTTCCTTAGATTTTGTGTTTGTATGACAATTTAGCATTGAAAAGCTAAAAATTAGAACACAAATTAAGTGTATTTTATTGCACATCTATTTTTTTGACAAATATATATATCTTTTGTTTTATTTGCTTAATTTGTTAATCATTTAAATTTATGCTTAATAAAAAAACTGACCTTCCTAGAGGAAGCAAAAAGCTAATTCGTGCATGGACATTTTATGATTGGGCAAACTCAGTTTATTCATTAGTAATATCATCAGCTATATTCCCGATATATTATTCTACCCATGTATTTTCCGATATAAATTCAATATTGATATACAACATAGAAATTAATAAAGATACTTTGATAAGTCTTTTATCAGGTTTATGTTTTTTAATTATAGCTTTTCTTTCTCCAATGTTAAGTGGTATTGCTGACTACATTGGAAATAAAAAAATATTTATGAAGTTTTTTGTTTACATGGGCTCATTTTCTTGTATTAGTTTATATTGGTTTGAGTTAGAAAACATAGAGATTAGTCTAATACTATATTTTCTCTCTTTACTTGGATTTTGGGGAAGTTTGGTTTACTACAATTCATATTTAAATGATATTATCTACCCAAGGCAAGCGAATTCAGTGAGCGCTAAGGGTTATACAATGGGATACATTGGAAGCGTAATATTATTACTAATAAATTTAATTATGATTTATTTTTTTGAGGATCTTGGTTTCGATTCTGATAAAAGTGCTATGAAATTATCATTTGCTTTAACAGGTTTATGGTGGCTTGGTTTTAGCCAATACTCATTTTATTATTTGCCAAAAGGTAATAACGAGATTAATTTTCCAAAGAATATTATTTGGAATGGATTTAAAGAATTAAAAGGTGTTTATAAAATAATTCGTTCAAGCAAAAGGTTTACAAGGTTTTTGTTAGCATTTTTTATTTTTTCATTTTCATTGCAAACTGTATTATATATTGCATCTTATTTTGGAGTAAATGAAATTCAGTGGTCAAGTCCATCTGAACAAACATCAGGTCTGATCATTAGTATCTTATTAATTCAAATTGTAGCAATAGGAGGAGCATATAGTTTTACCAAATTAGCTCAAAGGTTTGGAAATATTTTGGTTCTAACTATTGCCATATTTTTGTGGGGAGCAGTATGTATCTATGCATATTTTATTTATTCTCCAGATCAATTTTATTTGATTGCAGGACTTGTAGGACTTTTAATGGGTGGAACCCAAACAGTTGCAAGAGCAACATTTTCCTTATTTATTCCTCAGACTAGTGATACAACTTCTTTTTTTAGTTTTTACGATGTTACAGAAAAAATAGGTATTTTCTTTGGTCTTTTATTCTATGCGTTTGCAGCTCAAATTACTGGTACTGTTAGATTCTCAGTTATAATTTTTATGTTTTTCTTTTTTCTAGGTGCTATTCTTTTAACAAGAGTTCCAAAAATTGACAGAAATAAGTTGGCATAGCTTTTGTCCTTACTTTTGTGTTGTTTTTGTTTATAATAAAAATACTACTAATAATTGTTTTATTATGACAAAATGACTCAAAAACAAATTAATGAGCTTAATTTTTAATAATATAGACAAAATGTCATTTGATGATTTAGGTGATGAATCTGAATTAATTCCATTAATGACCTCACAAGATGAAGAGGCTCTCGAGAAAGAAAATCTTCCGGAGGTATTGCCTGTATTGCCATTAACAAATACTGTTCTTTTTCCTGGTGTTGTGATACCAATTAATGCAGGTAGAGATAAGTCTATAAAGCTTATAAATGATGCTAACAAATCAAACAAACTCATTGGTGTAGTATCTCAAAAAGATATTAAGATTGAAAATCCATCTGTAGAAGATATATACAGTGTTGGAACTGTTGCAAAAATTTTAAGAGTTTTAAAAATGCCCGATGGTAACACTACAGTGATTATCCAAGGTAAGAAAAGATTTAAAATTAAATCAGTTGTTAAAACAGACCCATACATTCAAGCAACTATCAATTATTTACTTGATAAAAATCAAAAAAAATCCAACAACAAATTTACTGCGACAATTGATGCTATTCGAGACATTGCTTTAAAAATTATTAAGGAAAACCCTAACATTCCTTCTGAAGCATCATTTGCAATTAAAAATATTCATAGCTCTGCTTTTTTAATAAATTTTGTATGCTCAAATATGAATATTTCAGTTAAAGACAAACAAGACTTCCTATCAAGTTTAAATATAGAAACTAGAGCATTAAAATGTTTAAGATTTCTCAATGTTGAATATGAAAAACTTGCTTTAAAAAATGATATTCAATCTAAGGTTAGAAATGACCTAGATCAGCAACAGCGCGAATATTATCTTCAACAACAGATGAAAACGATTCAAGAGGAGCTTGGAGAAAACTCATATCAAGAGGATATACAAGAGTTAATCAGTAAATCAAAGAATAAAAATTGGAATCGAGATATCAAAGAACATTTTGAAAAAGAATTAGCAAAGCTCAAAAGAATGAATTCTCAGGTAGCAGAATATTCTGTTCAACGAAATTATCTTGATTTAATTGTTGATCTTCCATGGGAAAATTATTCAGAAGATAATTTTGATTTGAATAAGGCTCAAAAAACATTAGATAGAGATCACTTTGGACTTGATGATGTAAAAAAGAGAATTATAGAGTATCTAGCTGTATTAAAATTGAGAAGTGATATGAAATCTCCGATATTATGTCTGCATGGGCCACCAGGAGTTGGAAAAACATCTCTAGGAAAATCAATAGCAAAATCTATTAATAGGGAATATGTGAGAGTTTCACTCGGAGGCTTAAGGGATGAAGCTGAAATAAGAGGTCACAGAAAAACTTATATTGGGGCAATGCCTGGTAGAATAATACAAAGTATTAGAAAATCAGGAACTTCAAATCCAGTCTTTGTACTTGATGAGGTTGATAAAATTTCAAGTGGATCTCAGGGTGATCCAAGTTCTGCACTTTTGGAACTTCTTGATCCTGAACAAAATAATTCATTTCATGATAATTTTCTTGAAATTGGATATGATCTATCCAAAGTTATGTTTATTGCGACTGCAAATAGTTTATCTAATATGCATCCTGCTCTTTTAGATAGAATGGAATTAATAAACGTATCTGGATATACATCTGAGGAGAAAGTTTCAATAGCATCAAAATTCCTTGTCAAAAAACAATTAACTGAACATGGTTTGAAACCAACTGACTTTAAATTATCAAGTAAGGTACTAAAAGATATAATTAGTGATTATACAAGGGAATCTGGTGTAAGAAATCTTGAGAAGCAAATCGCAAAATTAATTAGAAATAGAGCAAAGAACATAGTTTCTAATTCAAAGCTTAATAACTCAAATGATCAAAACTTCTTAAAAGATGTGCTTGGTCCAAAAAAGTTTTTTAGAGATAAATATGAGAGTAATAATATAGCCGGTATAGTTACAGGTCTTGCATGGACATCTGTTGGAGGTGCAATTTTATTTATTGAATCATCAATATCAGAAGGAAAAGGAAATCTTTCTATAACTGGGAACTTAGGTAAAATAATGAAAGAATCTGCAATTATTGCATTAGAATTTATAAAGTCGAATCAAAAAGAATTAAGAATTGAAAAAGTTCTTGACTTTTCCAAATATAACATACATATTCACGTACCAGAAGGAGCAACACCAAAAGATGGGCCAAGTGCAGGTATTACAATTCTAACATCACTAGTCTCACTATTTACTCAGAAGAGAGTCAAAAAAAATATTGCTATGACAGGTGAAATAACTTTACGAGGCAAGGTTCTTCCAGTAGGAGGAATAAAAGAAAAGATTCTTGCTGCAAAAAGAGCAAATATTAAGGAAATTATTCTAAGTTCATATAATAAAAAAGATATATTGGAGATTAATCCTAAGTATCTCAAAGGACTAAAATTTATTTATGTTGATTCTATGAAAGATGTTATCTCAAATTCTATAATAAATCGAAAAGTTATTAACCCTAAGTTAATTTGATTTGGATACAGTAATAATTGCTATAGATGGTCAAGCATCAACAGGTAAGAGCACCCAAGCAAAAAAATAGCTAAAAATCTAAATTATGATTACAGAGATTCCGGTGCATATTACAGGGCAATTACACATTACCTATTGGATAATGATATTAAATTTGATTTAAGTATTTCTGATAAAATACTTAATGAAATTAATATAAAACAAACTTATAAAAATGGAAAATTTTGTATTTACTTAAATGATCATGATGTTACCGATAGGATAAGAGGTCATAAGATATCTTTAAATGTTAGTAATTATGCAAAAAAACCAGAAATTAGAAAGTTTGTTTTTAATCAACTAAGGAAATCTGTAGAATCCAATTCTTTAGTTGTAGACGGTCGAGATATTGGAACCGTAGTTTTCCCCGATGCTAATTTTAAATTTTTCTTAGTTGCTGAACCCAGAGTTAGAGCTGAGAGAAGACATCAACAGATTAATGATGACTCTGTCAAAGTTGATATTATTGAAGAAGAAATAAAGCAAAGTGACAAAATTGACTCAACAAGAGAAATTGCTCCATTAAAGAAAGCTAAAGATGCATTTAAAATAGATGTATCACATCTTACAATTGATCAAGTCTATAATATAATACTCAAAAAAATTAAATCTGATTAGATAAAAAACTAATCTTATTTTGCCAATTACTTAATTAATTATATTTTTGCGCTCTATGAGTGAAGAAAATACCGTAAAAACTAATATTGAAGAGACTGAAAAAACAAAGAAAGCTTCATCTAATAAAGATACTGCAAAAAAAACAGTTACAAAAAAAACAACCATAAAGAAGGCTGATCCTCAAAGTGATTTTCTAATAAGCTTTAATTGGCATCAGTACCAAGAAGGTATAGATGAAATTGATGAAAAGCAGATCAAAGAATTTGAGAAACTTGTTGAGAAAAACTTTGTAGATACTTCAGATGATAATATAATACATGGTGAAGTTATACATTTAACAGAAAAAGATGTTATAATTGATATAAATGCTAAATCAGAAGGTGTAATTTCAAAAAATGAATTTAGATATAATCCTGAATTAAAAGTTGGTGATAAGGTAGAGGTAATCGTTGATACAAGAGAGGATAAATCGGGACAATTAATCCTTTCTCATAGAAAGGCTAGAGTAATTAAAGCATGGGATAGAGTTAACGATGCTCATGATAAAAATGAGATAGTCCAAGGGTTTGTTAAGTGTAGAACAAAAGGTGGTATGATAGTGGATGTTTTTGGCATAGAAGCTTTTCTACCTGGTTCTCAAATTGATGTAAAACCAATAAGGGATTATGATCAGTATACAAATAAAAACATGGATTTTAAAGTTGTAAAGATAAACCATGAATTTAAAAATGTAGTTGTGTCACACAAAGCCTTAATTGAAGCTGATATTGAAGAGCAGAAAAAAGGGATAATTAGTCAGCTTGAAAAAGGGCAAGTTCTTGAAGGTACTGTAAAAAACATGACTTCATACGGAGTGTTTGTCGATTTAGGAGGAGTTGATGGACTTATTCACATAACAGATTTATCATGGAGTAGAATCAATCATCCTAGTGAGATCCTTGAACTTGACCAATCAATAAAAGTTGTAATTCTTGATTTTGATGATGACAAATCCAAAATTCAACTAGGTTTAAAACAATTAACTGATCATCCATGGGATAAATTAGGAGATGATATAAAAGAGGGTTCTAAAGTTTCTGGAAAAGTTGTTGTAATAGCAGATTATGGAGCATTTATTGAAATTGATGAAGGAATTGAAGGATTAGTTCATGTATCTGAGATGTCTTGGTCTACTCATCTTAGAAGTGCTCAAGACTTTGTTAATGTTGGTGATAACATCGAAGCTATTGTATTAAATCTTGACAGAGAGTCAAGAAAGATGTCGCTTGGAATGAAACAATTGTCTGAGGACCCATGGACTGATATTACAAATAAGTTTCCAATAGGCTCAAAGCATAAAGGATCAGTAATAAACTTTACAAACTTTGGAGTATTTATTGAACTTGAGGAGGGCATAGATGGACTAATATATATCTCTGATCTATCATGGACAAAAAAGATAAAACATCCATCAGAGTTCTTATCAATAGATGATAAAATTGATGTAGTTATTCTAGATTTAGATGTTGATGGAAGAAAATTAAGCCTTGGTCACAAACAGACTAAAGACAATCCATGGGATTTATATGAGAAAGACTTTGCATTAGATACTATTCACAAATCAGAAGTTTCCGAAGTTATTGATAAAGGAGCTATAATAGATTTTAATGATGATATCTCAGCTTTTTGCCCATTAAGACATTTAGATAAAGTTGACGGCTCAAAACTTGAAAAGGGAGAAATTGCTGAGTTTAAAGTAATAGAGTTCAGTAAAGAATTTAAGCGAGTAGTTGTGTCTCATTTGCAAACTTATACTAATGATTCCAGACCAGATGATTCTGAATCTGAGAAGAAAAAGGACAAAAAATCCAAAAAGAAAGATGTTGAATAAATCTAATCCTCAATTATTTGAGGATTTTTTTTGATATAAACTTAAAACTTAAAATTTATATTTTTGTAGTAATAAACAATTATGCCAAAAAAAGTTCTTTTAGACTCAAAAAAAATAGACATTATTCTAAATAGGCTTGTATGTCAACTAGTTGAAAATCATAAAGATTTTAATAATACAGTTTTAATCGGTCTGCAACCTAGAGGCATCTTTTTAATCGAAAAGATTCTGAAAATATTTAAAAAAAATTACCCTTCTATTAATATAAAAAGTGGTATTCTAGATTTTACTTTTTTTAGAGATGATTTTAGGAGATCCGAAAAAACACTAAAAGCTAGTTTAACAAAAATCAATTTTTCAGTCGAAAATAAAAATGTTGTTCTAATAGATGATGTTCTTTTTACAGGAAGAAGTGTTAAAGCTGCTATGTCTTCAATGGATTCATATGGAAGGCCAAATTCAATTGAGTTGTTGGTATTAATTGATAGAAGATATAAAAGAGAGATACCGATTCAAGCAAATTACTGCGGTGCAAAAATAGATACCTTTAAAGGCGATAAAGTAAATGTTGTATGGAATGAAAATTCTGACGAAAACGTAATATATATTGAAAACTAATGGATAAGTTAAGTGTAGATCACCTTTTGGGTATTAAATATCTAAAAAAATCAGATATAAACTTAATTTTTAAAACCGCTACACACTTTAAAGAGGTTATTAATAGACCTATAAAAAAAGTTCCTACTTTGAGGGATATGACTATCGCAAATTTATTTTTTGAAAATAGTACTCGAACTAAAATTTCTTTTGAATTAGCTCAAAAAAGATTAGGAGCAGAAGTTGTAAACTTTTCAAGTTCATCCTCATCAGTTAAAAAAGGGGAATCTTTAACTGATACAGTAAACAATATACTAGCAATGAAAATCGATATGATAGTTTTAAGACACCCAAATCCTGGTTCTCCATTACTTTTATCTAAACACACAAATTCATGTATTGTAAATGCAGGAGATGGTTCGCACGAACATCCAACACAAGCCTTGCTAGATTGTTTTTCTTTAACTGAAAATTTAGGTGAGCTTAAAGGTAAAAATATCTTAATTGTAGGAGATATTCTCCATTCTAGGGTTGCACTATCTAATATATACACTCTTCAACTTTTAGGAGCTAATATAAAATTATCATGTCCTCTAAGTTTAATTCCAAGAGAAATTGAAAATCTTAATGTTTCAATTGAAACTAATATTTCTAAAGCTTTAAGGTGGTGCGATGCAGTTAATGTTTTAAGAGTCCAGAAAGAAAGAATGGAAAAATCTTATTTTCCAAATAATAGAGAATATTCTATGCTATTTGGCATCAATACAAACAAAATGAATAATATTAAGAAAGATATTTTAATATTACATCCAGGTCCAATTAATAGGGGGGTGGAAATCACCTCAGAAATTGTAGAATCAAATAATTCGATTATTTTAGATCAGGTAGAAAATGGAGTTGCCATAAGAATGGCAATTATATATTTGCTTGCATCAAAGATGAATTTTTCAATAAATGGCTAATGAAATTATTTAATTACAGAAAATTTTATAAAAAAGATACACTGAGTATAAATGATATAGGAAATAATCCTTTAGAATTTTTTAAAATATGGTTTAAAGATGCTGAGAATTCAGATGGAATTATTGAGTCAAATGCTATGACATTATCAACTATTGAGGATAATACTCCATCGTCAAGAGTAGTTCTTCTTAAAGAAATTAAAGATAGGAGTTTAGTATTCTTCACTAACTATGATAGCAACAAAGGGCGCGCAATATTAGATAATCCAAATGTATGTGCATCTTTTTATTGGCCCCCATTAGAAAGACAAGTTATTTTTAAAGGAATAGCAAAAAAGACAGATAAAGATTACTCAAATTCTTATTTTAGCACAAGACCTTATAAAAGCCAGGCTGCTGCAATAGCGTCAAAACAAAGTGAAGTAATCGATAGTTATGAAGATCTTTTAAATAGATATGATAAACTCATTGATGAAAATAAAGATTCCATTTTCAAAAGACCTAAAAATTGGGGTGGGATAGAGATAGTTATTAAAGAGATTGAGTTTTGGCAAGGAAGAGAAAATAGACTTCATAATAGAGTAATTTGTCGCTTTGTAAGCGATAAATGGGATATTCAACTTTTATCACCATAAATGAAGGTAATCACTTTTTTAAGACATTCTAAGTCGTCATGGGATTATGATATACTAGATATGCACAGGCCTTTAAGCTCTGTTGGAATTGAAAAAATTAAAAAAACTTCTATCTCCTCAAAGGATCAATTTATTTCTTCCGAAATAATATTCACTAGTTCTGCTAATAGAGCCTTATATACTTCTATTCTGCTGTCAAAAAATCTATCAATTAATTATAGTAAAATAAAGATATGCGATAAGTTGTATACCTTCAACTCAAGTGAGGTAATGGAATTTATTAAAAATATTGACAATATTTATTCAAACGTTGTTTTAGTTGGACACAATCCAGCTTATACAGAAATTTCAAATTATTTTTCTGAAAATAAAATTTTAAATTTACCTACTGCAAGATGGTTTTCTTTGAAATTTATATCTGATAATTGGTCGGATATTATAGATTTGAAGCCAATATCTTATCTAAGTAATTTAAAAAGTGGAGTCTAAATATATAAATAGAGAGTTAAGCTGGCTTGATTTTAATGCAAGAGTTTTGCAAGAGGCATCTAATGATAATGTCCCTCTTTTAGAAAGATTAAGGTTTATAGGTATATTCTCAAATAATCTTGATGAATTTTTTCAAGTAAGATACGCTACAATAAAAAGAATTGCAGATGCAAGAGCTTCAAATAAAAATAATAGGGATAATATTGCTGCAAAAGAGCTGCTTGATAATATTACATCAAAAGTTATAAATCTACAATCTGATAGTTCAAAAATACTTGACTCAATCGAGGAATCATTAAAGAATGAAGATATAGTTTTTATAGATGAACTAAATGTACCTGATTCACAAAAAGAATTTCTAAAGGATTATTTTATTAAAAAAATTAGTCCAGCACTCATTACAGTCATACTTTCAAACAATAAGTATCATGATTTTAATGATAATAAAGCTTTTTTAATTATTAATTTAAGATTAAAAAATACTAATAATATATACGCGCTTGTTGAGATTCCTCGAGATATTAGTAGATTCGTAGTTCTTCCAAAAAAAGATAATAAGCAATATATAATGTTTATTGATGATATAATTAGATTTAACCTTGATATATTATTTAGTTTTTTCAATTATAAAAATGTTGACGCACATATGCTTAAAATTACAAGAGATGCTGAACTGGATATAGATGATATGGATTTGTCAAAAAGTTATATAAAGAAGATTCAAGAATATGTTAATAAAAGAAAAATAAGTAACCCAGTAAGACTAGTTTATGATGAATCTATACCCGAAGAGACATTAAATTATCTTATAAAAAAAATAAGAATTACATCTCATGACAGTTTAATACCTGGGGGTAAATATCATCACAGAAGTGATTACATGAACTTTCCTGATTTAGGAAGAACAGATCTTTTATATCCAAAAGAAAAAGCTTTAAATATAAAAAACTTAAAAATTGAGTCTAATCTCCTTGATCAACTTTTAGTTAGAGATTTTCTAATGTATACTCCTTATCATTCATTCTCATATTTAATATCAATATTGAGACAGTCTGCAATTGATCCGACTGTAAAGTCTATCAAAATAACTCTATACAGGTTATCTAAAAAATCGAATGTAATTAGTTGTTTGATTAACGCAGCAAAAAATGGAAAAAAAGTTTTAGTCCAGATAGAACTTCAAGCAAGATTTGATGAAGAAAATAATATAAAGGTCTCGCAAGAACTAAAAGCTGCTGGTGTTAATTTAATTTACGGGCTCAAAGGGTTGAAAGTTCACTCAAAAATTTGTCTAATTGAGAGGTCAAAGAGTGATAAAAAAAGATACTTTGGTTTTATAAGTACTGGAAATTTTAATGAATCAACAGCGAAAGTCTACTCGGACTTTACTCTATTTACTTCAAATCAAAAAATTTTAAAAGAAATTAATAAAGTCTTTGATTTTCTCCAGTCTAACTATAAAATTCAGCATTATAAACATTTAATTGTCTCTCCTCACCATACATCAAGAAAATTATTTGATTTAATTGATAATGAAATCAAAAATGTAAAAAAAGGTCATAAAGGAGAAATTATTTTTAAATTAAATAGCTTTACTAGTTACAAATTTGTTGATAAGTTATATCAAGCAAGTAAATTAGGAGTCAAGGTAAAGTTATTAATAAGGGGAATATGTTGCCTTATACCAAATAAATTTGGGTTAAGTGAAAATATTGAGGTCAAAAGTGTCGTAGATAAATATCTTGAACACTCTAGAGTTTACGTATTTGAAAATGCAGGAGAAAAAAAAGTATATATATCGTCAGCTGATTTAATGACAAGAAATATTGAAAAACGAGTTGAAGTTGCGTGTCCAATATATCAAAAGGACCTAAAAAATCAAGTAATTGAAACACTTAAAATAACAGATAAAGATAATATCAAAACCAGGTTAATCAATAATGAACCACAAAATAAATTTGTTGATAATTTAAATAAAAAAATAAGGTCACAATGGGAAACTTACAATTACTTTAATGATATATTAGATTAATTGAAAAAGATTGCTGCTATCGATATTGGTTCCAACGCTGTTAGAATGCTGATATGCTATGTTATCCAGTCTGGAGAAGAATATATATTTCAAAAAAATTCATATCTAAGACTACCTTTAAGACTTGGGGAAGACTCTTTTAGAAATGGAATAATTTCAGAGGATAAGATTAAAACACTTATAGATGCACTTCTTTCATTTAAATATATAATGAAAGTTCATAAAGTTAATGAGTATCAAATTTATGCTACATCAGCTCTTAGAGAATCAATTAATTCCTCAAGTGTGATATTAAAAGTTAAAAAAGCAACTGGTTTAAATATTAACTTAATAACTGGTTTAAGGGAAGCTAAAATTATTACAATGGGAAATCAAATATCTAAGTTAGATTATAATAAAACTTACATACATGTTGATGTAGGTGGAGGGAGCACAGAGTATTCTATTATTAAGAAAGGAGCTAATAAGAAATCTATGTCATTTAAATTTGGGACTGTAAGGCTTCTAAATAACATAGATTTTTTTCACACAAAGAGTGACATTAACAGTTGGTTAACCTCAAATATTGATTTTAAAGATAAAATCAAGTTATTCGCAACTGGAGGAAATATTAATAAAATTCAATCAATGTCAGGAACAAAAATTGGTAAACCAATTTCATATATTTCGATTAAAGATCTTTTGAATAAAATGTTAGAATGTGATTTTAAAGAAAGGATGATAAAATTTAATTTAAACCCCGATAGAGCTGATGTAATTATACCTGCATTAGAAATATTTATTTTAACAATGGAGTCTTTAGAAGCAAATAAAATGTTTATACCAAAAACAGGTCTTGTTGACGGAATGATAAAAGAAATTTTCATTAAAAAAAATGGGAATAAGCTAGATCCTTAAATTAAACTCCTCAATTAAAGAAATTATATTCTCATTACTTTCTTGAATTATCTTAAGCTTTTCTTTAGTATCAAGAAATTTCTTTTTATCTGTTTCTGCAGATAATTTTACATCAATAGAGATTGAATAATTATTTAGTTCTTTAGATATAAATGTTTGTATTTTAGTCTTATAACTCATCATCTCTTTATAATTCATTTGATTAATAGTATTGATTATAATTAAATTATCATTAATAAATGGTTGATTCATCTTTAAAAGAGATAGTATGTTATTATTGCCGTCTTTTTTTTCAAGTTCACAGAATTTTTTCCAAGCTATTTCAAAGTCATTGTCAGTAAAATCATCATTAGGAAGATTTAAATCCAATTCATCATTTTCCTCTTCAACAGATCTTTTAAAGTTAAGACTTGCAATTGATAACGATGAGATGCCTTTTATTTGAGGATTTTTAAATAATATGCCAGACTCTTTATCTTTATCTTCTAAAATTTCTTTTTCATTACTACTTATCAATTTTGTAGTTTTAATTAGAGATTTTTTTTTTTTAATGGTATCTAACGATGCTATTTTCATTAAACAAAGCTCAACATGTATCCTTTTATCACTTACTCTTTGATAATTGACTAAAGTTTCATTAATTATTTCTATCATTGAGATTATGTCAGGATCTAACATATTCTTTGAATGTTCAATATACCTTTTACTTAATTCATTTTTATGATCTGAAAGTTTATCAAATGAATTAAGTTTATAAACTAGTAACTCTCTTAAATGCTTTGATAATCCATTCAAAAAATTTAAATCATCAAATCCTTTGTCATATATGTCATTATATAAATAAAGTAAACCAGGTATATCTTTATCATTGATTAAATCGGATAACTTAAAATATGTATTAAAGTCTAATATATTTAAATTAGAAGTTACTCCTTCTAGTGTAAGATTGGAGTTAGTAAAACTTACTAATCTATCAAATATTGATAATGAATCTCTGATTGATCCGTCAGATCTTTCAGCGATTAAAAATAAAGAACCATCTTCGTATTTAATTTTTTTTTCTTTACATATTTTGATAAGAAGCTTCGTAATGGACTTGCTGTCAACTTTTTTAAAATCATATATTTGACATCTGGATAAAATTGTTGGTAGAATCTTATTCTTTTCTGTTGTTGCTAGAATAAAAACAACATGTTCGGGTGGCTCCTCTAGAGATTTAAGAAATGCGTTAAATGCTTGATTTGAAAGCATGTGAACTTCATCAATAATATAGACTTTATATCTGCCTGTTTGAGGTGGAATCCTGATTTGATCAGTAATATTCCTTATATCTTCAACTGAGTTATTTGATGCTGCATCTAATTCAAAAATATTATAATCAAAGTCTTCTTCTAAATTATTTATTGTTTTCGCTAGTATTCTTGCGCATGATGTTTTTCCAACTCCTCTGGGTCCACAAAAGAGGAGGGCTTGAGGAATATTATCTTTCTTTATTGCATTACTAAGTGTTTTTACAATTGCATCTTGACCTATCATTTCCTCAAAGTTTTTAGGCCTATATTCTGCAGCAGAAGAATTTGAACTTATCATTTAAACAAATATAAAGATTGAGAAAATTTAATTATCAATTGGTTATTTTTTTTTAATAAAATTATTAACAAATATTATATTTGTTGTGCAAGCCATCTTATCGCTGATTTTTCAGAGGAAAGTCCGGACACCAATGAGCAATGCAGCGGGTAACACCCGCCGTCTGTAATGGATAGGAATAGTGCAACAGAAAGTATGTACAGGTAATGCTGTAGTGGAATCTTGTAAACTCTGCATGGTGAA
>MDTB01070151.1_pt1 | contig 14515 bp, 25 predicted proteins | sample 811161 | NCBI WGS metagenome assembly MDTB01 (sample SAMN05326650, study PRJNA326480) | marine metagenome | isolation source: seawater | place: Mediterranean Sea | collected 2009
AAAGATGGACAAAAAATTTCTGCTGGAGATGTTTTAGCAAGACTTCCAAAAGAAACTTCTAAAACAAAAGATATTACCGGAGGCTTGCCGCGTGTAGCAGAACTTTTTGAGGCTAGAAGACCAAAGGACAGTGCAATCATTGCAGAAAATGATGGTGTTATTGAATTTGGAAAAGAAGTAAGAGGTAAACAAAAAATATCAATAGTTTCTTCAAAAGGGGAAACCTCAAATTATTTAATACCTAAAGGTAAACATGTTAACTTTAACCAAGGTGAAAAAATTAAAAAAGGTGAATACCTATTAGACGGAAGTCCTGCACCGCATGACATTTTGAGAATATTAGGTGTTGAAAAATTAACAGAGTATTTTGTAAGCGAAGTTCAAGAAGTATACAGACTACAAGGAGTAGTTATTAATGATAAGCATATAGAAACTATTGTTAGACAAATGCTTAAAAAAGTAGAAGTTAAAGATCCAGGAGACTCAGAACTATTACTTGGAGAAATAATTGACCTTAATGATATCAATTTTATTAATGAAAAACTCTCAAATGATAAGAAAAAACCAGTCTCATTTGAAAGAGTTTTATTAGGTATTACAAAAGCTTCACTACAAACAAACTCCTTTATTTCAGCTGCCTCGTTCCAAGAGACAACTAGAGTGTTAACAGATGCTTCAATAAAAGGAAAAGTTGATAATCTTGAAGGTCTAAAAGAAAATGTAATTGTAGGAAGATTAGTTCCTGCAGGTACGGGATTAACTAAAATGGGCTGGGATAAAGAAGCTCAAAAAGAGGATAAGCTTAGACTGGAAGAATTAAAAAAAGAAGAGCAAGAAAGCGCCCCTGCGGCGGAATAAATCGTCATTTTTAACTAATAATAAAGCCAAAAAACGTTGACTTTTCTAACTTCGGTGCTAGTTTAGCGCAATTTTGAAAGTTAGAAGTAAGGTTGAATTTAGCCTTAAACACTAACAGTGACCTCAACAAGGTAAACCTTTCTTTTACTTCAAAATAAATTTATGCCGACTATTAACCAATTAATAAAAAAAGGAAGAGTCAAACCTTTGGTAAGGAACAAAGTTCCTGCTTTACAAAGACAACCTTTAAAAAGGGGTGTTTGTGTGAAAGTATATACAACGACACCTAAAAAACCAAATTCAGCTTTGAGAAAAGTTGCTAGAGTTAGATTATCCAACGGATTCGAAGTAACAGCTTACATACCTGGTGAAGGGCATAACTTGCAAGAACACTCTGTAGTAATGATAAGAGGCGGTAGAGTAAAAGACTTACCTGGAGTTCGATATCACATTCTAAGAGGAAATCTTGATACACAAGGGGTAGCTAACAGAAAGAAGAGAAGATCACTATACGGTACTAAAAAACCTAAATAATTTTATGTCTAGAAAAAGAAAAGCTCCCATAAGAAAAATATACCCTGATCCTAAATATAGATCAGTTGTAATATCAAAGTTTATAAATTCTATTATGTATGATGGAAAAAGATCGACTGCTGAAAAAATTTTATATGATGCATTAGATAAAATTAAAAAAAAAGGAAATGAAGATCCGTTAAAAATATTTAACAATGCTATAAGCAATGTGAAACCTAATTTAGAAGTTCGATCAAGAAGAGTTGGAGGTGCAACTTACCAAGTTCCTGTTGAAGTAAAACCCAATAGAGGTCAAGCGTTAGCTCTTAGATGGATAATAGATGCTACAAGAAAAAGAAAAAACAAAACGATGTCCGAGAAATTATATTTTGAAATAGTAGATGCAGCACAAAATAAAGGTTCAGCAATAAAAAAGAGAGAGGATACGCATAAGATGGCAGAGTCAAACAAGGCATTTGCCCACTTTAGATGGTAATTTATGCCTAATAAATATTCACTTAATAAATATAGAAATATTGGAATCATGGCACACATTGATGCTGGTAAAACAACTACTACTGAAAGAATTTTATACTACACAGGTAAAAGTCATAAAATTGGTGAAGTACATGATGGAGCTGCAACTATGGATTGGATGGAGCAAGAACAAGAAAGAGGTATTACAATTACATCTGCAGCAACTACTTGTTTTTGGAGAGACCATAGAATTAATATTATCGATACTCCTGGACACGTTGACTTTACTATCGAAGTGGAAAGATCACTAAAAGTTTTAGATGGAGCAGTTGCTGTATTTGATGGTGTTGCTGGTGTTGAACCTCAGTCCGAAACTGTATGGAGACAAGCAGATAAATATAAAGTTCCTAGAATATGTTTTGTAAATAAACTTGATAGAACTGGTGCAGACTTTTTTAGATGCGTGGACATGATTAAAGAAAGACTTGGCGCTAAACCTTTAGTTCTTCAAATACCAGTAGGCATGGAAGCTGATTTAAAAGGAATAGTTGATCTTGTAAAGATGAAAGCAATTATTTGGCAAAATGAAGATTTAGGTGCAAAATTCGATTTAGTAGATATTCCAGCAGAATTAAAAGATAAAGCATCTCAATATAGAAAAGAATTAGTCGAAACTGCAGTTGAAGAAGATGAAAAGTTGATGGAGGATTATTTAAACGGAAAAGAGCCTTCAGAGGCAGATCTAATTAAATGTATAAGAAAAGGAACTTTAGGGTTTAATTTTGTACCTATAACAACAGGATCTGCTTTTAAAAATAAAGGTGTTCAGCCTTTATTAGATGCTGTTATAGACTTTCTGCCAAGCCCTGAGGACCTTAAATCTATTGAGGGTACAAAATTAGGATCAGATGAAAAAATCCAAATGAAATTTGCCGACAACGAACCTTTTTCTGGGCTTGCTTTTAAAGTTGCAAACGATCCTTTTGTTGGATCTTTGACTTTTGTTAGAATTTATTCTGGAACTTTAAAATCAGGTACGTCAGTATATAATTCCTCAAAAGAGAAATCCGAGCGTGTTGGAAGAATGCTCTTAATGCATGCGAATAGCAGAGAGGATATTAAAGAGGCTAATGCTGGAGATATTGTTGCTTTAGCAGGATTAAAATATACGATAACTGGACATACTTTATGCGAAGAAGATAAACCAATATTGCTGGAACCTATGGAATTTCCTGACCCAGTTATAGAAATTGCTGTAGAACCAAAAACTAAAGCCGATCAAGAAAAAATGGGTGAGGCTTTGGGAAGATTAGCTAAAGAAGATCCATCTTTTAGAGTGACATCTGACGAGGAGTCAGGACAAACAATAATAAAAGGTATGGGAGAATTACACCTAGATATTATTGTTGACAGAATGAAAAGAGAATTTAAAGTTGAAGCAAACATAGGTGCACCTCAGGTCGCCTATAGAGAAACTATACTTGGTTCATCAGAAGTAACTTATATTCATAAAAAACAAAGCGGTGGAGCAGGACAATTTGCAAAAGTTACCTTATTAGTTGAACCGCTAGAGCCAGGCAAAGGAAGAGAAGTTGAAAATAAAATTAAAGGTGGAGCAATACCTAAAGAATTTATTCCTGGAGTTGAAAAAGGAGTAGAAAGTGTTGCCGATAGCGGAATTTTAGCTGGCTTTCCCATGATAGATTACAAAGTAACAATTTTAGATGGTTTACATCACGATGTTGACTCAAGCGTTTTAGCTTTTGAAATTGCAAGCAGAATGTGTTTTAGAGATGCATGCACAAAAGCACAACTAAAACTTCTAGAACCTATTATGAAAGTCGAAGTAGTAACCCCAGAAGATTTTATGGGCGATGTGATAGGGGATCTCAATAGTCGAAGAGGTCAAGTTGGATCTACCGAGCCTAGGGGTAACGCAACAGCAATACAAGCCACAGTTCCTTTAGCAAATATGTTTGGATATATAAATAATCTTAGATCCTCAACGCAGGGGAGAGCACAATATACAATGCAATTTAGTCATTACGATAAAGTGCCGCAAAATGTTCAAGATGAGGTAACTAAAAAATTAGCATAATATGGAAAATCAAAATATAAGAATACATTTAAAAGCATACGACAATAAAATTCTTGATCTATCTACAGAGGAGATTGTCAACACCGCTAAAAGAACCGGTGCGCAGGTAAAAGGCCCTATACCTCTACCTACAAGAATTGAGAGATATACGGTTTTAAGATCTCCGCATATAGATAAAAAAAGTAGAGAGCAATTTGAGTCGAGAACACACAAAAGACTAATTGATATAATTGAACCCACTCCGCAAACCGTTGAAGCGTTGATGAAATTAGATTTAGCTTCTGGAGTAGACATAGAAATAAAAATATAATTATGAGCATTGGATTAATAGGAACAAAATTAGGTATGACACGAGAGTTTATTCAATCAGGGCAGTCTGTCCCTGTGACTGTTATTAAAATAGAAACTGGTAGAGTTATTGATGTCATCGAAAAGGATAAAAGAGGTTATACCGCAGTAAAAATTGGATTTTTCAAAACTAAAAATTCTAAATTGACAAAACAAATGAAAGGGTTTTTTACTAAAAAAAATACAGAGCCCAAAAAAATTTTAAAAGAATATAGAGTTGAAAATACTGAAAACATCAAAGCTGGCAATGAGCTTGGATTAGAATTATTAAAGGATAAAAAATTTGTAGATGTTAAATCAAAAACAATTGGTAAGGGATTTGCAGGATCTATGAAAAGATGGAATTTTAGTGGATTGAGAGCTTCACACGGTGTTTCTGTTTCTCACAGAGCGCATGGATCAACTGGACAAAATCAAGACCCTGGTAGAGTATTTAAAGGAAAAAAAATGGCTGGTCATATGGGAGATAAATATAGAACTATATTAAACCTCGAAATAATTAAGTCAGATTTAGAGAATAACTTGCTTTATTTAAAAGGTTCTATTCCTGGAGGAAAAAACTCTACTGTATATTTAAGAGGTTCGGTAAAAGATATAAGAAGAAAAACTACATTGGAAAAATATAACGATAAAATCAAAAAATCTGAAGCTGCAAAAGGAAAGAAGAAATAAATGAAAGTTAAACTTTTAAATTTAGAAAATACTAAATCAGACACTATTGAGGTTTCTGATAAAATTTTAAAACATAAAATAAATTATAAATTAATTAAATCAGTAATAGATTGGCAACTAAACCATCTCAAACCAAGGACAGCTAAAACCAAACAAAAAAATGAAATTAAAGGTTCTACAAAAAAAATAGTTCCACAAAAAGGTAGTGGCGGAGCTCGACACGCAAGTAGAAAGGCTCCAATATTTGTTGGCGGTGGTGTTGCGCACGGCCCAAAAGGCGCAGTATATAAAGTTAAAAAAATTAATAAAAAAGTAAGAAAATTGGCCCTAGCACACACACTTTCTAAGAAAAATTCAGATAACAATTTATTTGTGCTGTCTGATGTTAAAAAAGAAATAAAAAAAACAAGAGAATTTAACGCATTTTTAAAAAAAAATAATTTAATGAATGTAATTATTATTTCAGATTTGGAAACTTTAAAAAATATAAATAAATCTGCAAGGAATATAAAAAATCTTAAAATAATAAACGATGCTGGAGCAAATATTTACGACATGATGAAATATAAAAATGTTTTATTAACACAAAGTTCAATAAAAAATTTAGAAAAAAGGATTTTAAATGAAAAAAATTAATTTTCTTGACTCAATCATTAGGCCAATAATTACTGAAAAAGCCACAATATTATCCGAGCAAAATAAAACTGTTTTTAAAGTTCATAAAAAAGCAAATAAGAAAAATATTAAAAAAAATATAGAAAAATTATTTAAAGTAAATGTAATTAAAGTGAATATAATAAATTTAAAAACTAAAATTAAACTTAAACAAGGAAGGGTTTCAAAAAAAAGTGGTTACAAAAAAGCAATTGTAACTCTGAAAAAAGGTCAGAGTATTGATTTAACAACTGGTATTTAATTATGAGCCTAAAAACATTTAAACCATACACAAAATCGACAAGAGGGACAGTTATTGTCAACAAAAGTGGTCTATGGAAAGGATCATCTTATAAACCTTTGACAAAAGGACAGAAATCTTCTGGCGGAAGAAATAATTATGGAAGAATTACTTCACGACATAGAGGCGGTGGAGTTAAACACAAATACAGAGTTATAGACTTTTTAAGAAGTAAAAAAAATATGTCAGCTAGTATTGAAAGAATTGAATATGATCCAAATAGAACATCCTACATAGCACTTATAAAATACGAAGATGAGGTAAGAAATTACATTTTATGTCCCCAAGGTATAAAAATTGGAGATAAAATTACCTCTGGTGAAAATATTGACATCAAAGTTGGTAATTGTCTTAAATTAAAAGATATACCGCCTGGAACTACTATTCATAATGTAGAATTAATCCCTGGAAATGGAGGAAAACTAGCAAGATCAGCTGGTTCCTCAGTAACTTTATCTGGAATTGATGATGATTATGCTATTCTTAAACTCTCTTCTGGAGAAACACGTAAAGTAAGTAGCAATTGTAATGCAACTATAGGATCCGTTTCAAACCCGGACCAAAAAAATATTAAAATTGGAAAGGCCGGGCGTAATAGATGGAGAGGCAAGCGACCACAATCAAGAGGAGTTGCTATGAATCCTGTCGATCACCCACATGGAGGTGGTGAAGGTAAAACTTCTGGTGGAAGAAGTCCAGTTTCACCTTGGGGTCAATCAGCTAAAGGATTAAAAACTAGAAGACCAAAAAGAAGCGATAAATTTATAATAACTAGAAGGAAAAAAAGAAAATAATTATGACAAGAGCTGTTTGGAAAGGTCCGTTCGTACATCCAAGTTTATTAAAAAAAATTGATAAACTTAAAAATAATCCTGCAAAAAAACCAATTAAAACATGGTCAAGAAATTCTACTATAATTCCAGATTTTGTTGGACACAGTTTTATGATTCATAATGGAAAATCATTTATACCCATAACAATTTCTGAAGAAATGGTAGGTCATAAATTAGGAGAATTCGCCCCTACAAGAACATTTAAAGGACATACACCGGCAGATAAAAAAGCAGCTGCAGAAAAAGCAACTGCAACACCGGCACCTACTGGAGCAAAAGATGCAAAAAAATAACAATATTGTTAAAGCAATAAATAAAAATGTCAGATCTAGTCCAAGAAAAATTTCTTTAGTTTTAGATCACATTAGAGGAAAAAAAGTTAATACAGTTCTAAGAGACTTAGATTTTATAAGAAAAAAAATATCTTTAGATGTAAGTAAAACAGTAAAATCAGCAATAGCAAATGCTGAGAATAATAATCAATTTGATATTGACAATCTATATGTTAAGGAAGCTTATGTTGGAAAATCTTTAGTCATGAAAAGATTTAGACCTAGAGCAAAAGGAAGAGCTAGTCCAATTAAAAAACCATTCAGTAGAATTACAATTATTTTAAGTGAAAAAAAGGAGGTTAAAAATGGGCCAAAAAATTAATCCAATTGGTTTAAGGCTTGGAATTAATCGAGGTTGGGATTCAACTTGGTTTGCCAAAAAGAAAGATTTTGGAAAATATCTCATAGAAGATTTTAAAATGAGAGAATATATAAAGAAAAATATTACTAACTCAGGTGTGTCAGAAATTATAATAGAGAGATCATCCAAAAAATGTACAGTTTCTATTCATACTTCAAGGCCAGGTTTTGTGATTGGAAAAAAAGGATCTGATATAGAAAAAATTAAAAAAAATTTAATGAAAATCACTGATAGCGAAGTAAATGTAAATATAAAAGAAATTAAAAAACCAGAGTTAAATGCTAATTTAGTTGCAGAAAACATAGCACAACAGCTAGTAAAAAGAATTGCTTACAGAAGAGCTATGAAAAGAGCAATGCAGTCAGCTATGAGACTTAACGCGAAAGGCATTAAAGTAATGGTTAGCGGTCGTCTTGCAGGAAACGAAATTGCTAGAACAGAGTGGTTAAGAGAAGGCAGTATACCTTCACATACTTTAAGAGCAAATATAGATTATGGATTTGCAGAAGCTTTAACAACTTATGGAATTATAGGTATCAAAGTATGGATTTTTAAAGGCGCATTATTTGATAAAGATATTGAAAAAGAAAAAATAGAAAGAGTTAAAAATGTTACAACCAACAAGAACTAAATATAGAAAAGCCTTTAAAGGGCGAATTAAAGGTAAAGCAAGTCGTGCCGTAACCTTAAACTACGGACAATTTGGTCTAAAAGCAATGCAGCCAGAAAGAGTAATCGGTAAACAAATAGAAGCTGCCAGAGTAGCGCTAACAAGATATATGAAAAGAACTGGAAAAGTTTGGACTAGAATATTTCCCAACATACCAGTTTCTAAGAAACCAACAGAAGTAAGAATGGGTAAAGGGAAAGGATCACCCGAGTATTATGCATGTAGAGTAAAACCAGGAAGAATTATATTTGAGATAGATGGAGTTACAGAGGAAGTGGCACGAGAAGCTTTATACAAAGCTTCAGCAAAGTTACCAATTAAAACAAAATTTATAAGCAGATAATATGGCAACAAAAATAAAAGAAGAGAAAAAATTAACAAAAGACCAAGCTTTAAAAAAACTTGAAATCTTAAAAAAAGATTTATTCAATATAAGATTTAAAAGAATTAATAATCAAGTTGAAAATCCCGCTCAATACGGTGAAATAAAGAAAAGTATAGCAAGACTATACACAACTATAAAGAGTTCTAAATGACAAAAAAAATTCTTAAGGGTGTAATTACAAGTGCTAAGAACAACAAAACAGTTGTCGTTGAAGTAACTAGAAAATTTGCACACCCTTTTTATGGAAAGGTAATAAAAAGATCAAAAAAATACCATGCTCATGATGAAAAAAATAAATTTAAAGAAGGTGAAATCATTCAAATTATAGAATGTAATCCAATATCAAAAAAAAAAAGATGGAAAGTTGTTGAAAAATGATACAGGTGCAAACAGAATTAAATGTAGCTGATAATACAGGGGCAAAAAGAGTCGAATGTATTAAAGTTCTTGGTGGGTCTAAAAGAAGGTATGCTTCTGTTGGCGATATTATTGTTATAAGTGTCAAAGACGCCATTCCAAAAGGAAAGGTGAAAAAAGGTGCTGTTCACAAAGCGGTTGTAGTTAGAACCAAAAAAGAAATCTTTAGAAACGATGGATCAAAAATACAATTTGATACCAACGCAGTGGTTTTAACCGATGAAAAAGGTGAACCGATTGGAACAAGAATATTTGGTCCTGTTACAAGAGAATTAAGAGTTAGAGGACATACTAAAATAATATCATTAGCACCGGAGGTTTTGTAAATGTTAAGTTTAAAAAAAGGATCACAAGTTAAAATTATTTCTGGAAAAGACAAAGGTAAAACTGGTGAAATATTAGAGATAAAAAGATCAGTTAATAAAGTAAAAATTAAAGCAATAAATATGATAAAAAAACATTTAAAACCCACTAAAGAAAACAAAGGTGGGATTATAAGTAAAGAAAATTTTATACATATTTCGAATGTAAAAAATGTTGATAAACAAAAATCTAAAAACAAACCAAAAAAAGAGAGTAAAAAATAATGGTACCTAGACTTAAGACACTTTACGAAAAGGATATAATTAAAAATTTAATGACTAAATTAAATTATAAGAATAAGCATCAAACACCAAAACTTGTAAAGATAGTGTTAAATATGGGATTAGGAGAAGATGCTTCAGATGGAAAAAAAATTAAAACTAGTTTGGATGATTTAAGTTTAATAACTGGACAAAAACCAGTTATCACAAAATTTAAAAAATCTATTGCAAATTTTAAAACTAGAAAAGGACAAAGTGCGGGAGCCAAAGTTACTCTTAGATCAAATAAAATGTACGAGTTTGTTGATAGACTTGTAAATATTGCTTTACCAAGAATTAAAGATTTTAGAGGATTAAAATCAGATGGAATTGATAATTCAGGAAACTATAGTTTTGGTATTAAAGAGCACATTATATTTCCTGAAGTTAATTTTGATAAAGTTGATAAAATTCGGGGATTGGATATTACAATCGTTACTTCAAATACTTCAAAAAAAGGGACACTTGAACTTTTAAAAGAATTTAACTTTCCAATAACAGAAAAAAAAGTGAGGTAAAATGGCAAAAAAAAGTGCAGTACAAAAAAATTTAAAACGAATGAAATTGGTAAACAGGTATGAGAAAAAAAGAATTAAATTAAAAAAAATTATTATGAATAAAAAATTGGAACTAGCTGAGAGATTTGCTGCTCAATTAAAATTAGATAAATTACCAAAAAACTCTTCTAGAGTTAGAATTAGGAATAGATGTGGTATATCAGGAAGACCGCATGGGTATTACAGAAAATTAAAAATTTCTAGGATAGCTTTAAGAGATATGGCTTCTGCTGGAAAAATTCCTGGAATAATTAAATCAAGTTGGTAGGAGGAATATGACAATAGCTGATCCAATAGGAGATATGTTTACGAGAATAAGAAATGGACAAATGAGAAATTTAAACTTTGTTAATATACCAGCATCAAAGTTTAGATCTAGAATTTTAGAAATATTAAAAACGGAAGGATACATAAATAGTTTCTTTTTAGAGAGCAATGATAACAACAAAAAAGTTATAAAAGTAAATTTAAAATATTATGAGGGTATACCAGTGATTAAAGAAATTAAAAGAATATCAAAACCAGGTAGAAGAGTATATTCAAGAGCCACAAGTATACCTAAAATACAAAATGGTTTAGGAATGGCTATTATATCTACATCCCAGGGAGTTATGTCAGATATTGAAGCTAGAAAAAATAATATAGGCGGAGAAATAATTTGTAAGGTGTTTTAATGTCCAAAATTGGAAAAAAAAATATAATATTACCTAAAGATACCTCAATTAAAATTGAGGGAGACAAAATTACAGTTACTGGACCGAAGGGAAACAAATCTTTGTTCATTAATGAGAAAATATTTTCATCTAAAGTTAATGAAAAGAATGAGTTTCAAATTCTTCCTATTAGTAAAGAAACTGATCACAAAACTCAGTTGTTATGGGGAACTTATAGAAGCTTGATTAATAATGCCGTTATCGGTGTTTCAACTGGACATGAAAAAATATTAGAATTAAATGGTGTTGGATTTAGAGCTAATTTAAAAGGTGAAACTTTAAATTTACAAATAGGTTTCAGCCATGATGTTAATTTTAAATTTCCTAAGGATGTAAAAATTCAAGTTGAAAAGCAAACAATTATCAAAATAAACGGTGTTGACAAAGAAATTGTCTCAAAAATAGCTGCTGATATCAAATCTTTAAAACCAGTAGAGCCTTACAAAGGCAAAGGTATTAAAGAGAGAAATCAGTATGTTTTAAGAAAAGAAGGTAAGAAAAAATAAATGAAAAAAATAAGCTCAAAAATAAAAAGAAAAATAAGAAACAGAAAAAAACTAAAAACTGTTAATACAAATAAATTAAGAATAACTGTTTTTAAATCATCAAAAAATATTTCTGCTCAAATTATAGATGATAATTTAAGTAAAACTTTAGTTTCTGCATCATCGACTGAAAAAGAATTAAAAAAAGATAAAACAAAAAAAACCGATTTATCAAATATTTTAGGCGAGATTCTTGCTAAAAGAGCAAAAGAAAAAAAAATAAGTAATGTTTATTTTGACCGGGGAGGATATAAATATCATGGTCGTATTAAAGCTTTGGCAGACTCTTTAAGGAAAAATGGATTAAAAATATAAATGAGTGAAATTGAATTTAAAGAAAAATTAGTAGCAATTAATAGAATAACAAAAGTTGTTAAAGGCGGTAGAAGATTTGGTTTCGCAGCTTTGGTTGTTGTTGGAAATCAAAAAGGATCAATAGGCATTGGTCAAGGTAAATCAAAACAAGTTCCTGATGCAATTAAAAAAGCTACCGAAGTAGCAAAAAGAAATCAGGTTAAAATTCCACTTAAAGATGGAAGAACTTTACATCATGATGTTAAGGGTAAAAATGGATCTGGTAAAGTATTTATGAGGTCAGCTCCTGCAGGAACTGGAATTATTGCTGGTGGCGCAATTAGATCAGTATGTGAAGTTCTTGGTATTCAAGATGTAGTGGCTAAATCGCTTGGTTCAGCCAACCCACATAATGTTTTAAAAGCTTGTGTAAATGGACTTAGATCTCAGGTATCACCTAAAATTCTATCATCAATAAGAGGTAAAAAAATTGCTGAGATTATTTCGAAAAGAGAGAACAAATAATGAAATTAAATAATTTGACTAAAACTAACAAAAAAAAAATAAGACCAGGTAGAGGTATTGGTTCCGGTAAAGGAAAAACATCTGGGAGGGGTCATAAAGGTCAAAAAGCAAGATCTGGAGTGGCCATAAAGAGTTTTGAGGGTGGTCAAATGCCTTTATTCAGAAGATTGCCTAAACGTGGTTTTAAATCTTTAAAAAAATCAAATACTGCAATACTAAACCTATCAAGTTTACAAAGTTTCTTTGACCAAAAAAAAATTAAGCTAGATAACAATCTAGATTTAAAAATTTTACAAGATAAAAAAATAATTTCAAAAAAATACGAAAAGTTGAAGATCCTAGGCAATGGTGAGATTAAAAATAAAGTTAATTTATCAGTAAATTTTGTCTCAAAACATGCAAAAGAAAAAATTGAAAAAATTGGTGGGAAATTAACATTAATTAAAAAATAAAAATTATGTCTAGTGAAAATTTAAATCCTGGAGCTTTTAGTCACGCAACAGATTTAAAAAATAGAATTTTTTTTACCATATTTCTGTTAATAGTTTATAGATTAGGTACTTACGTTCCATTAGCTGGAATAGATCCGGACGCATTAAAAGAGATAATGTCATCAAGTCAAAAAGGTCTTCTTGGTATGTTTAATATGTTTTCTGGAGGAGCAGTTACTAGAATGGCTATTTTTGCACTTGGAATTATGCCTTATATATCATCCTCAATCATAGTTCAGCTGTTAACTGGAACTTCAGATTATTTTAAAAATTTAAAGGAACAGGGTGAAATAGGAAGAAAAAAAATTACCCAAATAACTAGATACGGAACAGTGATGATTGCAGGTTTACAAGGTTACGGTGTTGCTGTTGGAATAGAAAATGCTGGAAATTTAGTTTTAGAACCTGGTATGTATTTTAGAATTACTACTACTATTTCTTTAGTCGCTGGAACTACTTTCTTAATGTGGCTAGGTGAGCAAATTACCTTAAGAGGAATCGGTAATGGAATATCTTTAATAATTTTTTCAGGCATAGTTGCTGAAATACCAAGAGCTTTAGCTTCTACGTTTGAGCTAGGAAGAACAGGAGCACTATCAGCTGTAATGATTGTAGGAATATTTCTATTAGTTGTTGTTACTGTGTTATTTATTGTTTTTTTTGAAAGAGCTGTTAGAAAAATATTAATTAATTATCCCAAAAGGCAAATGGGTAATAAGATTTATGGCGGAGAGTCTTCACATCTACCACTTAAAATAAATACAGCCGGAGTAATTCCAGCTATTTTTGCATCAGCATTACTTTTATTGCCAATAACTGTTAGTAATTTTGGTTTTGCTGAGTCAGATTTGTTTATTAATATTTCATCTCTCTTTACTCAAGGACAACCCTTATACATGGCACTATATGCTTTTGGAATTATATTCTTCTCTTTTTTTTACACTTCAATAGTATTTAATCCTAAAGAAACAGCAGAAAATTTAAGAAAGTATGGAGGTTATATTCCTGGAATACGACCCGGAGAAAGAACTGCAGAATACATAGAAACAATTTTGACTAGGTTAACTACTATTGGAGCAATGTATTTAACAATAGTATGTTTAATGCCCGAGTTTTTAATAGCCAGATATCCAATTCCTTTTTATTTAGGCGGGACATCAATTTTAATTGTAGTAGTTGTAGCAATGGATACAGTAACTCAAGTACAAACTAGACTTATGAGCTCACAATATGAGTCATTAATTAAAAAAGCTAAATTTGGGAAGTAATTAAATGAACTTGGTTATTTTTTGGACCGCCTGGAGCTGGTAAAGGAACACAATCTAAATTTATTGTTGAAAAATTTAATATGTTTCAATTGTCAACTGGGGAATTTTTAAGAAAAGAAATGTCACTTAATACTTCTATTGGAAAAAAAATATCGTCAGTTATTAATGCTGGTAATCTTGTTTCAGATGAAATTGTCTCGGACTTAATAGAAAAGATTATTTCTAAAACCATTTATAGAAACAGAATGATATTTGACGGTTATCCACGAAATTTAAATCAAGCAAAAAACTTAGATGATTTACTTAAAAAGTATAAACAGAAAATAGATATTGTCTTAAAACTTTCAGTAAGTTTAGAAACTATTAAAAAAAGAATTTCAGAAAGACGATCTCAAGAAAAAAGACCTGATGATAATGAGAATATAGCAGTAAAAAGATATCAAACTTATGAAAAATCTACTGAACCTGTAATTGAATATTATAAAAAATTGAATTTATTAAAGGTAGTTGACGGTGAAAGACCTATTGATCAAATAAACAATGAAATTAGCGATATTATTTCCCTTATATAGGGTTGACA
>MDTB01024009.1_pt1 | contig 14514 bp, 25 predicted proteins | sample 811161 | NCBI WGS metagenome assembly MDTB01 (sample SAMN05326650, study PRJNA326480) | marine metagenome | isolation source: seawater | place: Mediterranean Sea | collected 2009
ACGGTCAAGTAGTATTTGGAAAAGAAGTTAGAGGAAAACAAAGAATTTCAATAGTACCAGAAGATGGTAATGAACCTTCAAATTATTTAATACCTAAGGGTAAACATATTAATTTCAATCAAGGTGAAAGAATTAAAAAAGGAGAATACTTATTAGATGGTCAACCATTACCTCATGATATATTACGTATTTTAGGTATAAAAGAATTGACAGAGTATTTTGTTAACCAAGTTCAGGAAGTATACAGACTTCAAGGTGTTATTATTAATGATAAGCATATTGAAACTATTCTTAGACAAATGCTTAAAAAAGTTGAAGTTAAATCAACTGGGGATTCATCTTATTTACCAGGTGAAATAATTGATAGAATTAAGTTTGATACTGTAAATGAGAAACTCAAGGCTGATGGAAAAACTCCTGCAATAGGAGAAAGAGTATTAATGGGTATAACTAAGGCCTCTCTACAAACTGAATCATTTATTTCAGCAGCATCATTCCAAGAAACAACAAGAGTGCTTACAGATGCAGCAATTAAAGGTAAAATTGATCCATTAAATGGTCTTAAAGAAAACGTTATTGTTGGAAGATTGGTGCCAGCTGGAACTGGAAATATTAAGAACAAGTGGAACAAAAAAGCTCTCGAGGATGATAATAAATTCCTCTCAGATCAAGACCAAATTGAGGGCTCAGAAAACCAAGTAAATCAATAAAAAATACTGCTAAAATCAATGGTTTTAGTTTGACAAAGCGTGATTATTAAGTATTTTGTCGATGTTTTTGGTTGGAATGTAGTGCTTATTGAATGTACTAAACGCTGCCATGAATAACCTGTCAGTTATTTCATCAAAAATATAATTTAATAAAAAATTTTTATGCCAACAATAAATCAGTTGTTAAAAAAAAAAAGAGTTAAACAAATAAAAAGGAATAAAGTTCCAGCTCTACAAAAACAACCTTTAAAAAGAGGGGTTTGTGTAAAGGTTTATACAACCACACCAAAAAAACCAAATTCTGCTTTGAGAAAAGTTGCAAGAGTTAGATTATCAAATGGCTTTGAAGTAACAGCATATATTCCTGGTGAAGGACATAATTTGCAAGAGCACTCTGTAGTTTTAATTAGAGGTGGGAGAGTAAAAGATTTACCAGGTGTAAGATATCATATTCTTAGGGGTAACCTTGATACACAAGGTGTTGCAAATAGAAAAAAAAGAAGATCATTATACGGGACAAAAAAAGGTAAATAATTATGTCTAGAAAAAAATCTCAACCCAAAAAAGATATTGTTCCAGATCCTAAATTTAATTCGACAATAATTCCTAAATTAATAAATAATATAATGTATGATGGTAAAAGAGGTATAGCAGCTAAAATTGTTTATGATGCAATAGATAAAATCAAAACTAAATCAAAAGATGAACCAATTAATATTTTCAATGAAGCAATTAACAATATCAAACCAACTGTTGAAGTAAGGTCAAGAAGAGTTGGTGGTGCAACATATCAGGTTCCAGTAGAAGTAAAGAATAAAAGAGCACAGGCCCTGGCTATAAGATGGCTAATAGAGTCTGCAAGAAAAAGAAAAGATAAACATATGTCAGATAAAATTTTTAATGAACTTTATGATGCTTATGAAAAAAAAGGATCTGCAGTAAAAAAAAAAGAGGATGTACACAAAATGGCAGAGTCTAATAAGGCTTTTGCACATTTTAGATGGTAATTAATTATGGCTAGGACTCATACTTTAGACAAATATAGAAATATTGGGATCATGGCTCATATTGATGCCGGTAAGACTACAACCACTGAAAGAATTTTATATTATACAGGAAAAAGTCATAAAATTGGTGAAGTACATGATGGTGCTGCAACTATGGATTGGATGGAGCAAGAACAAGAAAGAGGTATTACAATTACATCTGCTGCCACAACTTGTTTTTGGCAAGATCATAGAATTAATATTATAGATACTCCAGGTCATGTAGATTTTACCATAGAGGTTGAAAGATCATTAAAAGTTTTAGATGGAGCAGTTGCAGTATTTGATGGCGTAGCCGGTGTTGAACCTCAATCAGAAACTGTTTGGAGACAGGCTGATAAATATAAAGTTCCAAGGATATGTTTTGTTAATAAATTAGATAGAACTGGTGCTGATTTCTTTAGATGCGTTGATATGATTAAAGAGAGATTAGGTGCTAAACCTCTTGTAATTCAAGTTCCAATTGGAATTGAAGCTTCTTTAAGTGGGGTTGTTGATTTAGTAAAAATGAAAGCTCAGGTTTGGAAAAATGAAGCACTCGGTGCTGAATGGGAATATAAAGATATTCCTGATGAATTAAAAGAAATTTCTGAAAAATATAGAACAGAGCTAGTAGAGATGGCTGTAGAACAAGATGAAAAGCTTATGGAGGCTTATTTAAACGGTGATGAAATTAAAGAAGAAGACTTAATCAAATGTATAAGAAAAGGTACTTTAAATTTTAGTTTTGTGCCAATTCTAACTGGTTCAGCATTTAAAAATAAAGGCGTTCAACCGTTACTTGATGCTGTTATAAATTACTTACCTAGTCCTATAGACATTGGTTCAATAAAGGGAACAAAACCGGGCTCAGATGAAGAAATTGAGATGAAATTTGAAGATACAGCTGGTTTTTCAGCACTAGCTTTTAAAGTCGCTAATGACCCATTTGTTGGCTCTCTTACATTTATTAGAATTTATTCAGGAACCATCAAAACTGGTACGGGTATCTATAATTCGTCAAAAGAAAAAGAAGAGAGAGTTGGAAGAATGCTTTTAATGCACGCTAACTCAAGAGAAGATATTAAAGAGGCTAACGCAGGAGATATAGTCGCTTTAGCTGGGCTAAAATACACTATTACTGGACATACATTATGTGATGAAGAAAAACCAGTTTTATTAGAACCTATGGAATTCCCAGACCCAGTAATTGAAATTGCAGTTGAACCAAAAACTAAAGCTGACCAAGAAAAAATGGGTGAAGCTCTAGGAAGACTTGCAAAAGAAGATCCTTCATTCAGAGTAACTTCAGATGAAGAGTCAGGGCAAACTATTATTAAAGGAATGGGCGAACTTCATTTGGATATTATTGTTGATAGAATGAAAAGAGAATTTAAAGTTGAAGCAAATGTGGGTGCTCCTCAAGTTGCTTACAGAGAAACCTTAGAGAACGCTTCAGAAGTAGAATACACTCATAAAAAACAAAGTGGAGGTGCAGGACAATTTGCTAAGGTTAAATTGCTTGTAGAACCTCAAGAACCAGGTGCTGGTAGATCTGTGGAAAGTAAAATTAAAGGTGGTTCAATTCCAAAAGAATTTATACCTGGTGTTGAAAAAGGAATAGAAACAGTTTCTGATGGTGGAATTTTAGCTGGATTTCCTATGATTGATTATAAAGTAACAATATTAGATGGTTTACATCACGATGTTGACTCAAGCGTTTTAGCATTTGAGCTTGCTAGCAGAGCATGTTTTAAAGAGGCATGTACAAAAGGTACTTTAAAATTATTAGAACCAGTTATGAGAGTTGAAGTAGTTACACCTGAAGATTATATGGGTGATGTAATTGGAGATTTAAATAGTAGAAGAGGTCAAATCAGCACTCAAGAGCAAAGAGGTAATGCAACTGTTATTACTGCCATGGTCCCGTTAGCTAATATGTTTGGATACATAAACAATCTTAGATCCATGTCTCAAGGGAGGGCTCAATATTCAATGTTTTTTGATCATTATTCAAAAGTTCCCCAAAATGTTCAAGATGAAGTAACTAAGAAAATTGCAGGATAACATGGAAAAACAAAACATTAGAATAAAATTAAGAGCGTACGATAATAAAGTCTTGGATGCGTCTACCGAGGAAATAGTAAATACAGTTAAAAGAACTGGAGCAACTATAAAGGGTCCGATACCTTTGCCTACAAAAATTGAGAGATATACGGTTTTAAGATCACCACATATTGATAAAAAAAGCAGAGAACAATTTGAGTCAAGAACTCACAAAAGATTAATAGACATAGTAGAACCTACACCACAAACTGTTGAAGCTCTAATGAAGTTGGATTTAGCTTCAGGAGTAGATGTTGAGATAAAAATTTAATTATGAATGAAATAGCTTTAGTCGGAAAAAAAATAGGAATGACTCGAGAGTTTTATAAAACAGGCCAATTAGTTCCCGTTACAGTTTTAAAAATGGAAAAAGCAAGAGTTATTCAAGTAATTGATACAGATAAAAGAGGTTATAAGGCTGTACAATTAGGTTATGGAAAAATAAAAAGTTCGAAATTATCAAAGTCTATGAAAGGTTATTTTGCAAAAAAAAATACTGAAGCGAAGAAAAGATTAAAAGAGTTTAAAGTTGATAATTTAGAAAACTATAAAGAAGGCAATGAGTTTGGTTTGGAAATTTTTAAGGATATTAAATTTGTAGATACAAAGTCAAAAACTATAGGTAAAGGTTTCGCTGGTGCAATGAAAAGACACAATTTTGGCGGATTAAGAGCAACTCATGGAGTATCAATATCACATAGATCGCATGGTTCAACCGGCCAAAGACAAGATCCAGGTAAAGTTTTTAAAAATAAAAAGATGGCAGGTCATATGGGAGACAAGTTAAGAACTATGCAAAATATTGAAATTATTAAAACAGATTTAGAAAACGAATTACTTTATCTTAAAGGTTCAATTCCAGGTTCAAAAAACTCAGAAGTATTAGTAAAAGGTTCAGTGAAAAATATTAGTAAATTAACAATTGACGAAAAGATAAAAGCATCAGAAGAAGCTAAAAAGACACCAGATAAAAAGAAAAAATAATGAAAATTGAAAAAATAAATTTAGATGGAAAGAAGAGTTCAATTGAAGTTCTTGACAAAATCTTTTTAGCAAAAATTAATCATAAATTGGTAAGTAATGTTTTGTATAAAGCAAATGCAAATTATAAAGGTAGACATGCTAAGACCAAACAACAGAATGAAGTATCAGGACCTACATCAAAAATTTATGCACAAAAAGGAACTGGTAATGCAAGACATGCAAGTAAGAAAGCGCCCATATTTGTTGGGGGTGGGGTAGCACATGGACCCAAAGGTGAATTATCTTATAAAATAAGAAAGTTAAATAAAAGTGAAAAAAAACAAAGTGTCGCTTCATTAATAAGTGAAAAGATCAAAAATAACAATTTACTTATTTTCAGCGATTTCACTCAAGAGATTAAAAAAACTAAAGAAATGAGTTTACTTTTAAAAAAATTTGAAATTTTCAATTCTTTAATTATCTTAGATAAATCCTCAAAATTAAAAGTTGAAAAATCTATTAAAAATATTCCAAATGTTAAGGTTACAGATATTAATCATTTTAGCACTTTTGATATTATCAAATTTAAAAAAGTTGTTTTTACTGAAAGTTCTGTAAAAGAGCTAGAAAAGAGATTTGCTTAAATGGAAAAAATACACTTATACGATAAAATTTTGTCACCATTATTAACTGAAAAGTCTACAAATTTATCAGGATTAAATAAGATAGTCTTTAAAGTACATAAAAAAGCAAATAAAAAAAATATTAAGAGTAATATTGAAAAAATTTTTAAAGTGAACGTAACAAAGATAAATATCATAAATAAACAAAATCGAACAAAGTTAACTAGAGGAAGAAAAGTCAAAGTATCAGGTTTTAAAAAGGCAATTATAACACTAAAGAAAGGTCAAAGCATAGACCTGACAACAGGAATTTAATATGGCATTAAAAACTTTTAAACCTTACACAAAGTCGACTAGAGGAACAATCTTAGTTGACAGAACTGGTTTATGGAAAGGTAAACCATTTAAAAGCTTAGTTTCTTCTAAAAATGCAATGAAAGGGAGGAATAATAATGGACACATAACATCAATTAATAGAGCAGGTGGTCACAAAAAAATGTATAGGCATGTTGATTTTTATAGAAAAAAATTCGATGCTCCTGCCAAAGTTGAAAGAATTGAATATGATCCGAATAGATCTTGTTACATAATGTTAGTAAAATTTGAAGATAATACACATGCGTATTATTTAGCACCACAAAAAATAAAAGTTGGGGATATGGTTGAAAATGGATCAAAAAAAGAAATTAAGGTTGGAAATTGCATGCCTTTGCAGGACATACCTGTTGGAGTTAATATTCACAACGTTGAGATCCAACCAGGTGCTGGAGGTAAAATAGCCAGATCTGCAGGAACATCTGTTACTATAAGTGGCTTAGATGGTAATTATAGTTTAATAAAATTAGCTTCAGGTGAAGTAAGAAAAGTTGACTCACGGTCATTAGCTACAATAGGTGTGCTTAGTAATCCTGACCAAAAAAATATAAAGATTGGTAAAGCTGGAAGGTCTAGATGGCTTGGAAGAAGACCACATACTAGAGGAGTTGTGAAAAATCCTGTAGACCACCCACATGGAGGAGGTGAGGGAAAAAGTGCTGGTGGACGTCATCCTGTATCCCCTAAGGGACAGTCAGCCAAAGGTCTTAAAACTAGAGATAATAAACGAACGGATAAATTTATAGTTAAAAGAAGAAATAAGCGAAAGGATGTTAAATAATGGCTAGAGCAGTTTGGAAAGGTCCATTTGTTGAAGAAAGTTTAATGAAAAAAGTTGATAAATACAAAATAGATTCAAAAAAAATACCAATTAAAACATGGTCAAGAAAATCAACAATATTACCAGACTTTGTTGGTGTCAGTTTCTTAATTTATAACGGTAAAAAGTTTGTGCCAATTACCGTTTCAGAGGATATGGTTGGTCATAAATTGGGTGAGTTCGCTCCAACAAGAACTTTCTTTGGTCATACACCAGCAGACAAAAAAGCAAAACCTGCGGAGGCAGATTCTAAGAAATAATTATGAGCAAAAAAAAGAAAAAAGAGCAAAGAAAAGATAAAACTGTGAGATCAATAAACAACAATATTAGATCAAGTGTGCGAAAACTTAACCCCATTTTAAGAGGAATAGTTGGAAAAAAGGTCGATGTAGCTATAAGAGATTTAACATTTTCAGAAAAAAGAATTACTAAAGATATAAGAAAAACAATTAATTCTGCTGTTGCAAATGCAGAAAATAATTTTCAATATGATATTGATAAATTAATTGTGAAAGAAGCTTATTGTGGAAAAAAAATCATCATGAAAAGATTTAGACCTAGAGCTAAGGGTAGAGCAGCGCCAATATTGAAACCTTACTCAAGTGTTACTATTATTTTATCCGAGGCTAACAAAATGGAGAGTCATGGGACAAAAAGTTAATCCAGTAGGTTTTAGATTAGGGGTTAATAGAGGCTGGGACTCTGTTTGGTATGCTAAAAAGAAGGATTTTGGAAATTATCTAATTGAAGATTTTAAAATCAGAGAGTACATAAAAAAAAATGTAATAAATTCTGGTGTTTCAAAGGTGATGATAGAAAGAACTTCAAATAAATGTTATGTTACGATTTATACTTCTAGACCAGGCTTTGTTATAGGAAAAAAAGGAAGTGATATTGATAAAATTAAAAATAATTTATCAAAATTTACAAAAAATGAAGTGACACTGAATATAAAGGAAGTAAAAAAACCTGAAACTAACGCCTATCTGGTTGCAGAAAATATAGCACAACAGTTAGTTAAGAGAATCTCTTATAGACGTGCAATGAAAAGAGCAATGCAATCCTGTTTAAGGTTAGGTGCAAAAGGAATAAAAGTTTCTGTAAGTGGCAGATTAGGTGGAAATGAAATAGCAAGAACAGAATGGTTAAGAGATGGATCAATACCATCTCACACATTAAGAGCAGATATAGATTATGCTGAAGCTGAAGCCCTTACAACGTATGGTATTATTGGTATAAAAGTTTGGATTTATAAAGGTGAAGTTTTTGCAAAAGAATTTAATCAGGAGACAAACAAGATAATTTTGAATGAGGGTAAAGAATAAATGCTTCAACCAGTAAGAACAAAATGGCGAAAGGCCCACAAAGGAAGAATACACGGTAAGGCTTCAAGAGCTAACTTTATAAATTATGGTGCCTTCGCACTAAAAGCTCTTACACCTGAAAGAGTTACAGGTAAACAAATTGAGGCAGCAAGAGTAGCGTTAACAAGACATATGAAAAGACAAGGAAGAGTTTGGACAAGAGTATTTCCTAATATTCCAGTTTCCAAAAAACCAATTGAAGTACGTATGGGTAAAGGAAAAGGATCACCTGAGTTTTATGCTTGTAGAGTAAAACCTGGTAGAATTTTATTTGAAGTTGACGGAGTTTCAGAGGATATTGCAAAAGAGGCACTGTATAAGGCTTCTGCGAAGCTACCTATTAAAACTAAAACTATTAAAAGATTTTTATAATATGAAAAAGCAAGAAATTAAAAAACTTTCAAAAGACGAGATATTAAAAAATATTGATAAATTAAAGAAGGATTTATTTAATTTTAGATTTCAAAAAATTAATTCTCAGGTAACAAACCCTTCAAAAATCAATGAAACAAAAATAACAATTGCTAGGTTAAAAACTATATTAAAAGGAAAAATAAATGCCTAAAAAAATTTTAACAGGAGTAGTAGTGAGTGATAAACCAAATAAAACAATTACTGTGTTAATTGAAAGGAAGTACTCACATCCGGTCCTTAAAAAGGTTATAAAAGTTCGAAAGAAATATAATGCTCATGATGAAGACAATAAATATAAAACAGGTGATAAAGTGACAATAGTCGAAAGCAAGCCTTTTTCTAAAAATAAAAAATTTCAAGTAATGGAGAATTCAAATTAATGATACAAGTTCAAACAGAATTACTTGTTGCGGATAACACTGGTGCAAAAAGAATTGAATGCATTAAAGTCCTTGGAGGCTCCAAAAGAAGGTACGCTAGTATCGGAGATACAATTGTGATTGCAGTGAAAGAAGCTATTCCCAAAGGTAAAGTTAAAAAGGGTTCTGTTCATAAAGCAGTAGTTGTTAGAGTCAAAAAAGGGATTCACAGAGATGATGGATCGAAAGTAAGATTTGATAATAATGCTGCAGTTCTAGTTGATGATAAAGGTGAGCCGGTTGGGACAAGAATTTTTGGCCCTGTTACAAGAGAACTAAGAACAAGAGGGCAAATGAAAATAATTTCATTGGCTCCTGAGGTGCTGTGATGATTAAAAAAGGTTTAAAAGTAAAAATTCTAACAGGTAAGGATAAAACAAAAGAAGGTGAAGTTATAGAAATTGACAGACGCAATAATAGAGCGAAAGTAAAAGAACTTAATATGATTAAAAAACACGTGAAAACAACGAAGGAAAAAAAAGGGGGAATTTTCTCAAAAGAGAATTTTATACACCTCTCCAATTTAAAATTAATTGATGCACAAAAAAAAGATAAGAAAATCACAGCTAAAAAATGATGATACCTAGATTAAAAGAAATTTATTTAAAAGAAATACAGCCAGCTTTAAAAACTGAATTTAAGCTTAAGAATCTAAATATGGGTCCAAAAATTGAGAAAATTGTTTTAAACATGGGTTTAGGTCTTGATGGGAATGACTCAAAATTTTTAAAATCGTGTGAGGAAGATTTAGCTAAAATTACTGGTCAAAAACCAGTTATAACAAAATTTAAAAAATCTGTTGCAAATTTTAAAACAAGAAAGGGAACTAGTGCTGGATTAAAAGTTACTTTAAGAAAAAACAGAATGTATGAATTCCTTGATAGATTAGTAAACATAGCATTACCAAGAGTAAAAGATTTTAGAGGGTTATCCTCAAACGGTTTTGATAAATTTGGTAATTATACTTTTGGTATAAAAGAACATATTATATTTCCAGAAGTTAGCTTTGACAGAGCTGACAAGGTAAGAGGTTTAGATATTGTGATAGTCATATCCTCAAAAAACAAAGAACAAAGTTTTGCTTTGTTGAATAAAATGAATTTCCCATTCATAAAAAAAGGAGAAAACTAAAATGGCAAAATTAAGCTCAATCAATAAAAATAATAGAAGAATTAAGTTATCGGATAGATTATTTAATAAAAGGGCAAAGTTAAAAAAGACAATAATGGATAAAAAAATTTCTCTTGAGGAAAGATTTAAAGCACAGCAAAAACTTTCTAAATTACCGAGAAATTCTGCAAAAATAAGAGTGATGAATAGATGTCAAATTACTGGAAGACCTCACGGAGTTTATAGAAAACTAAAAATATCAAGAATTGCTCTAAGACAACTTGGATTACAAGGTAAAATCCCAGGATTAGTAAAATCAAGCTGGTAGAAAGGAAATATTATGAGTTTAAGTGACCCAATTGGAGATATGATAGCAAGAGTAAAAAATGCCCAAGCTAGGAACCATAAAAAAGTAGATTTACCATCTTCAAACTTTAAAAGTAAAATCGCGGATATATTAAAAAATGAGGGATTTATTAAAGATTTTAAAGTTTCTAGTGAGGAGAAAAAAAATATTTTGTCTTTGGAATTAAAATATCATTCTGGTAATCCAGTAATAAGTAACTTCGAAAGAATTTCAAAACCTGGAAGAAGAATATTTTCAAGTGCGAACAGTTTACCGAAAATAAATAACGGCTTAGGTATAGCAATATTATCAACACCAAAAGGTGTGATGACCGATATTGATGCAAGAAAACATAAAGTTGGTGGTGAAGTAATTTGTAAAGTTTTTTAATATGTCTAAAATAGGAAAAATAAATATTTCAATACCTGAAAAAGTTAAAGTTGCCATGGCTGGTAATATTTTAAATATAGAAGGACCGCTTGGCAAAAAATCTCTTAATATAGATTTAGATATGTTTAATTTAGATATTAAAGAGGGTAAAGAAATATCAATTAAACCTAAAATAATTGATCAAAATTCAAAAAGATTGTGGGGTATGAATAGAAGTTTAATTAATAATGCAGTTATTGGATCAGTCAAAGGATATGAAAAAATATTAGAACTTGTGGGTGTTGGGTATAGAGCTGCATTAAAAGGAAATCAGTTAAATCTACAATTAGGTTACAGCCATGATATTAACTTTGCAATTCCCGAAGGTATTAAGATTGCAGTTGAAAAACAAACAATTTTAAAGATAACTGGTTTTGATAAACAATTAGTTGGATCAGTTGCATCAAAAATTAAAACATTTAGAAAAATTGAGCCATACAAAGGAAAAGGAATTAGAGAAAAAGGTCAGTATATTTTGAAAAAAGAAGGTAAGAAAAAATAATGAAACTAAACACAAGTATAAGAAAAAAATTTCGAATTAGAAATAAACTCAAAAAAGTCGCTAAAACTGGTAGATTAAGGTTAAGCATATTTAGATCATCAAAAAATATTTCAGCTCAAATTGTTGATGATACAAAAAATGTTACTTTACTATCAGCTTCTTCAGTAGAGAAAGATATAAAAGAAATGAAAACAAAAAATAAATCTGAACTGTCAATAATAGTTGCTGAAAAACTTGCAAAAAAAGCACAAGAAAAAAAGATTAGTAAAATCTATTTTGATAGAGGTGTTTATAAGTATCATGGTAGAGTGAAGATTTTCGCAGAAACTTTAAGAAAACATGGAATGGATTTTTAAAAATGGATAATTTTAAAGAAAAAAAATCAGATGATATTTTAGAAAAATTAGTTCACATAAATAGAATTACAAAGGTTGTAAAAGGTGGAAGAAGATTTGGTTTTTCTGCTTTAGTAGTAGTAGGAAACCAGGCTGGAAAAATTGGTATTGCTCATGCAAAAGCTAAACAAGTTCCTGATGCCATAAAGAAAGCAAATGAAATTGCTAGGAGAAAATTAATTCATATTCCTTTAAGAGAGGGGAGAACAATTCATCATGATGTTAAAGCTAAAGATGGATCTGGTCGTATTATTTTAAGATCTGCATCAAAAGGAACGGGAATTATAGCTGGAGGCCCTATAAGAGCAGTATGTGAAGTTTTGGGTGTTAAAGATATTGTTGCAAAATCAATGGGAACCTCAAATGCACATAATGTTATAAGAGCTACTTTAAAAGCTCTTATGAAACAAAATTCTCCTAAACAGATTTCTTCCATTAGAAATAAAAAAATTTCAGAAATAATTGAGAAAAGAGGATAATGATTGAATTAAACAATAGATCAAAGATAAATAAATCAAAGATAAGAGTTGGAAGGGGAATTGGCTCTGGAAAAGGAAAAACGTCTGGTAGGGGTGTGAAAGGTCAAAAATCTAGATCGGGAGTTGCAATAAAAAGTTTTGAAGGTGGTCAAATGCCACTTTATAGAAGACTTCCAAAAAGAGGTTTTAATCCTATCAAAAGAGAGAACATCGCAATTTTAAATTTAGAAAAAATTCAATCATTCATAGAAAAAAAAACTATTGATACAAACAATGTTTTGAATTCTTCTTTATTAAAAAAACTGAAATTAATAAATAAGAACTCGACAAAACTTAAGATTTTAGGCACAGGTGAAATTAAAGATAAAATTAATATTGAAGCTGACTTAGCATCAAAATCAGCGTTAGAAAAGCTTGAAAAAATTGGTGGGTCTATACAGTTAAAAAAATAATTTCTTAATAAAATGAGCTCTTCATCTTCAAGTACTGACTTAAGAAATAGAATAATTTTTACTATCGGAATCTTAGCCGTCTATAGATTTGGTACATTTGTTCCATTACCTGGCATAGATCCTGAACAACTTAAAATTTTAATGGAAGGAAATCAAAAAGGACTTTTAGGCATGTTTAATGTTTTTGCCGGTGGTGCTGTAAGCAGAATGGCAATTTTTGCTTTAGGAATAATGCCATATATATCTTCATCGATTATCGTTCAACTACTCACTGGTGTATCTGATTATTTTAAAAACCTTAAATCACAAGGAGAGACGGGACGAGCTAGGATTACTCAAATAACTAGGTATGGAACAGTATTACTTGCAACTGTGCAAGGATATGGATTATCTGTCGGTTTAGAGTCTTCAGCTAATTTAGTAATTAATCCCGGTGTTTTCTTTAAAATTTCTACAGTAACAACTATTGTAGCTGGTACAATCTTTTTAATGTGGTTAGGTGAACAAATAACACAAAGAGGAATAGGAAACGGAATCTCTTTAATAATTTTTGCTGGGATTGTCGCAGAAATTCCAAGAGCATTGGTTACAACTTTTGAATTGGGTAGAACAGGCGCAATATCTACTTTAATGATCATTGGAATATTTGTCTTATTAATATTAACCATATTATTCATTGTATTCATGGAAAGAGCGTTAAGAAAAATTTTAATCAATTATCCTAAAAGACAAATGGGTAACAAAATGTATGGTGGTGAATCTTCACATTTACCATTAAAAATTAACCAAGCAGGAGTTATTCCTGCTATTTTTGCATCAGCTCTGCTGTTATTACCAGTAACATTTTCAAATTTTAACGTTTCAGAAAGTGAAACATTTTTAAATTTAAGTTCTTATTTTACTCAAGGACAACCCCTTTATATGTTACTATTTGCATCAGGTATAATATTTTTTACATTCTTTTATACATCAATAACGTTTAATCCTACAGAAACAGCAGACAATTTAAGAAAGTATGGAGGATTTATTCCAGGTATCAGGCCAGGGGAAAGTACAGCAATTTATATTGAAAATATTTTAACTAAATTAACAACTATTGGAGCATTATATTTAACTTTGGTTTGTTTGATGCCTGAATTTTTAATTGCAAATTATCCAATTCCTTTTTATCTAGGTGGAACATCGGTCTTAATTGTCGTTGTTGTTGCTATTGATACTGTCACACAAATCCAAACTAGACTAATGAGCTCACAATACGAACAATTGATCAAGAAGACTAAATTTGGTAAATAGATAACAAAAAGTGAACTTTATTTTATTTGGACCCCCTGGAGCTGGTAAAGGTACTCAAGCAAAATACTTAGTAAAAAAATTAAGTAATTACCAGATATCAACAGGCGATATGCTTAGAGAAGAAATTCAAAAAGACACTGAAATTGGAAAAAGAATTGTAAATGATATGGATGATGGAAGGTTTGTGAGTGATGAAATAGTAAATACACTTATTGAAAAAGTTTTGTTAGACCCTAAGAAAAAAGATAGATTAATTTTTGATGGATATCCTAGATCATTGGCACAAGCAAAAAATTTGGATATATTATTAAAAAAAAGCCACCAAAAAATAGATTTTATTTTTTTTCTAAATGTAGATAAAGAAACAATTTTAAAAAGAGTCGAAAAGAGAAAAATTTTAGAAAAAAGGACAGATGATGATTTAAATATTTTAATAAAGAGATATGATACCTACATGGAAACTACTAAACCTATTTTAGATTTCTATTCTAAAAATCCTAATTTTCATGAAATAGATGGTAGTTCTAAAATTGAGGAAATTACCGGTAAAATAGACAGTTTTATCAATGTTTAAGCCGTTGACTTTAAAAGATCTTCTTATATAAAAGGCTAAAAATTATCTCAAAATATATGGCTCGTATAGCAGGTATAAATATTCCACAAAACAAACTTGTGCATGTAGGACTTAC
>MDTB01109697.1_pt1 | contig 14514 bp, 13 predicted proteins | sample 811161 | NCBI WGS metagenome assembly MDTB01 (sample SAMN05326650, study PRJNA326480) | marine metagenome | isolation source: seawater | place: Mediterranean Sea | collected 2009
ATATACACCTAACAATTTATTTCCAGAAACTTGATCTAAATATCTTTTTTTAATAATTGTGGGGCTATTTTTTTTTAATAGTGGATTAAATTTAATATTCTTCTTAAGATTTTTTTTAATAAAATTAAAATTTTGTTTTTTTTCTCCAACATAAGTGATGAATTCTATTGTTTTACAAAAACTGGATAAATGATTAGCTATTGCACCTGCTCCACCTAAATAATTTTCAGTTAATTTATCTGAAATGACTAAATTTGGTTCTTTTCCTGATTTTCCAAGAACTTCACAAAAGACATATTGATCTAAAATTGTTTCACCAACTAGTAGGACTTTTAAACTTTTAAACTTTTCAATTGAACTTATGATAAATTCCAAAGGAAATTTTTTTGAAATTTTTTGACCAAATAATTTTTGATCTGATTGAGAAATTGAGAAATGCTTATTAATTAATTGACTCGAACTAAAAACGTCATCTTTGGAATATTTAATTTTTCCATTAAACTTTCTTACTAAATTTATCTCTTTATATATATTTTTTGTTTTGTCATTTTTATTTACTTTATAATCAGGCCCTTTAAAATATAAATTAGGTTTTATAATTTTGATTGCTTTCTCAGATGTTTCAGAGTCACTTACACACACGGCATCAACACATGAAAGGGATGATACAAATTCACTTCTTAGTTCTTGATTAAATATAGGTCTGCTTGGCCCTTTATTGACATATTTATCAGATGTTAAGGTTATAATTAAGTAATCTCCCAATTTTTTTGCTGACTCAAAATGTTTTACATGACCTATATGAAGTAAATCAAAAACTCCATGACAATGAACTATGGTCTTTTTTGCTTTTTTTATTTGATCAACTTTTGATTTTAGCTGATCTAAATTTAAAATTTTATTCATTATTTATATACTTATAGTAATACACTTTTTAAAAATTATTTAGACAAATATTTAAACCAAGATTTGGTTGCTAATTCTATTTTTTTTGGAGTCCAAACCGGAGCATCTTTAAACTGATCAATATTATTAAATAATAGCTTTATACCTCTATCAATATCGATTTTAGGTTTCCACTTAATTTTATTTTTAATTTTTTTAATATCTGCAAAAGTTACATCAGGTTCACCAGGTCTTTTGGGTATATAAACTTTTTTAGAACTTATTAGATTTGAGATATAGTTTATTGAAATGGTTTTTCCACTACCTACATTAAATATCTCTGATTTAATTTTACTATTTTTGCTTACAGCAAAAATTGCATTAATAACATCATCAATGTATGTAAAATCTCTAGTCTGATTTCCATCTCCAACAATTGTTAGTGGTTTATTTGCTAGTTTCTGGCCAAGAAAAACTCCAAAAACTGCACCATAGGTTCCAGATGTCCTTGCTCTGGGGCCATATACATTAAAAAATCTTAGCGAGGTTGCATTTAATTTATATATATTTGAAAAATGAATTACTAACTCCTCTCCAAGTCTTTTTGTTAAAGCGTAAGGATATTGTGGAGATATTTTTTCTGTTTCTTTTGTGGGGTAATTTTTTGGAATTCCATAACAAGAAGATGATGCAGCATAAATAAATCTTTTTATTTTGTGAGTAACTGAAGCTTTTAAAACATTGTAAGTCCCTGATACATTAGTTTTATAGTACTCATCTGGATTTTCTATGCTTGGAACAATATCTGCAAGAGCAGCGAAATGGTAGACGTTATCGATATTTTTAAAAAAATTTGATATTTTTTTATAATTTCTTATGTCTGCATTAATAATTTTAATTTTTTTTTTTATATTCTTTAAATTAGATAGTTTTCCAACTTCAAGATTATCTATTACAGTAACAGAATGGCCTTTTTTAACCAATTTTTCAACTAAGTGACTTCCTATAAACCCTGCTCCGCCTGTTACTAATGATTTCATTATATTATAAATTTGTATTTAAAATTTAGACTAAGTTTTTATCATAAGATAAATATTCTTAATTTTCAATTTGATTTATAATCAAATACACTAAAATTATCTTTAAAGTTTAGGTGATGAACTCTACTAAATTTGGTTTCAGAAGATTTTTTATTAACAACATAATCCTCCTCCTGATAATCAGTTGTTGAAAGTTTAATGATTTTGTTAATATTTATTTTACTACCATAATCCAAAAAATTATGAGTTTGCGAAACTCTATAATAACTCTTGTCTTTTATCAATCCAGCGTTTCTTCCAAATAAACCATTAAAAATTACAGGATTTTTTTTATGAGGTTTCCAATTATTTGACAACACATTTTTTGAATAAAATATATGCATCTCTGAGGAAAAGTCCTCTAGATTTGATGAACATATATTGGTAAAAAGCCAAAACATATTTTTTTTAAATAGTATAATTGTGTCAACTGCCTTAATATTTTTTATTAGGATCTTACTTAATTTCCACTTCATTGGAAATTTTTCACATTCATATAGACGGATCTCGTTAAGTTTATGGGTCTCTGGCACCATATAAATTTTGTTTTTATACTTAAACACAAATGGGAATGACTTGTGTGAGTTTTCATTTTTGAAATTAATTAATCCTAAATCCTGATTTTTATAAATATCAAATACGCCAATCTTTCCTACATTATTAATATTGAATTTTTCATAGAAGATATATTGTTTGGAATTATATTGTAACAAAAAAGGATCAGCATAAGAATGAACCTTATCTTTAATTTGTTTACAATTTTTTAAGGATAATTTGGTCCAATTTTTTTTCTGAAAGTAAATTGAATATTTTTGTTTATTTTTAAATATTTTTCTTAATACAATATTTCCATAAGTGCTTAATATATAATTAAAAGATATTTTTATACCAGGAAATGTATAGAATTGTCTAAAGTATGGAAGATTAGTTTCTAAAATCTCAATATTACTGTCCAAGACTTTTAAAATATATTTTTTAAAGAAATAAAGTGATTTTTCTTTAATAAAAATTTGATTTAATAAGTAAAAATGTTTTGTCTGTATTGATCCTTTTAAGTAAATTTTTCCATTGTCGAGTTCATCCTCAAGCTTTTGTATTATAAAGTAAGAGTTAGGTATCTTGTTATGCACCTCCCAAAAACCTGGGGGGCCACCTCTGAACTGATCTGGATCTCCATGATGCACTGAAATTACTCCATTTTTTGCGATTTTTAAGATATCTCCTCTTAAAATCCCACTACATAATCTTACTAACAAATTAACCTTTGTTTTTTTTATTATATTGAGATCTTTTTTTGAGAAATAATAAGTATATAGATTATTTTTAATTTTAGGGTGTATCTTTACCTCTATAACATTATTAAATAATTTTAAATTATATTTATTAAAATATTTTTCAAATTTTTTAGGTATAAATAGTTTCTCAAAGTTGTTTATCAATTTAAAAATTGTATTTGATAACAATTTTTTAAAGGATCTTTTAAAGAATGGTTTATAAATTTTTTTCTTATAATTTCCTGAGAGTGTGAATAAATAAATTTTGGAAAATTTTTTAGATTTGATAGCCCAATCTATTAAATGAAAGGAAAAAAAATCTAATTCATTTTCATCTAACATAAAACCAATTATTTTTTTCTGCTTATTAAATTTATATGACTTCATTTTATTTTAATTAAATTATTAAACATAATTTTGTAAGTAAAAAACTTTACGATTAGAATTGATTTAATATCTTTTAATGAATTTTCCTTAAAATATCTTTTTGCTATCTTTTCATAATAGTCTAGGTACAAAATTTTTTTTGAAACCGGTATATATCTAAAATTTAAATTTTTTTGTCTTATTAAATACTTTTGAAATACATTTTTTGTGTGAGTTGCTTGATTATTGTATCCAATATTTTTAACAAATGAATTTTTTGGCATTACAGATAATTTATCTTTTAAAAAAATACTTGAATACCAAAATATAGCCCATGAATTTATTTTTTTTCTATAATTGGCAATTAATTGTGGAAAGAAAAAATACGAATTATCAAAATCGAACTCTTCAGAGGATCTTAACTTAATTATAAATTTTTCACTATCGCTTGAAAAAATTTTCCACTTTGATTTCCAAGTGGCCCATCCCCATGAATAAATTATTTTACTAAGGAAATAATTTGGAACTTTGCTATTATTCTTTAAAAGCGGATGATTAAATCCGTTTATATGATAAATATTTTTATCATCTTTAAATATATTCAGTGCATCATTCATATATTTTAAAAAATACTTGTTTGTAATTAGATCGTCTTCTAAAACAATTACCTTATCGTGGAATTTAAATACCTTATTGATACCATTAATTATTGATGAACCTAGTCCTAAATTTTTTTTATTTACATAGATATTAACTTTTTTAAAATGCCTTATTGTTTTTAAATATTCTCTAACTTTATTAACCTTTAAATGATCTTTAATATTATTTTTTGGACCGTCAGAGAAAATAAATAATTCTGTGTCAAGTGATTGTATATTTTTTTTCAAATACTTAATTGTTTCCTCAAGCTCTTTTACTCGATTATAAACAAACAACGCAAGTGGTGCTTTTTTGTTCATATACCTATAAACCTTTATAAAACGAAATATATTTTTCTGAATTTTTTTTTATACAAAAATTTTTTTTTTTTAATTTACTGGCCTCTGAAAAGTTTTTTCTTAACTTACTATTTAAAACTAAATCATTAATTTTTTCAGCGAATTCCACTGTATCAAATTTTTTTACAAGGTAACCATTTTTTTGATCATCTATTAAGTCTACTGAACCTGTATCTTCAAATGCAACAATAGGCAAATCCATTGCTAAAGACTCGACTCCAACGTTTGGCAAAGTCTCTGCTCTTGATGATATCATTGTAATATCTGCACTGTTATAAATTTCTATTAAATCCTTTTCTTTTGTAATATTTTTATAAAATTGGTATTCAATTTTGTTATTTTTTAAAATTAATAAGACGTTTTTAGGTACATCCCCACACAGCAATAAAATAAAGTTTTTTTCACATATTTTATTTAATCTCAAAATTATATCCAAAAAAAGATCTAATCCTTTAATTATTTTTCCCCAAGAATAAATATAAAGAATTTTAACTTTTTGATCTGACTTGTTTTTCTTTGTAATACCAATATTTTTCCTTCTCCATATATCAAGATCTATTCCATTATAAATAACTTCTACAGAAGCATTATGAAAAAGTTTTGAATTTAAAATCAATTTTTTATGGTTATGGCTTGGAGAAATTATATGTTTAATATTATTCCAATTTTTTTTTTCCTTTTCCACATCCATGCATTGTAATCAAATCCTCTAAATATTTTATCTTTAGGATAACCATGTATATATCTTGTATCAAAACTTATATTTTCACCTCCACAAAAGGGCCACATATCATGAAAAGTCCAACATACTTTTTTTTCAATTTTTCCAATTTCTTCAATAGATAACATTTCACAATTAATCCAGTGCAAATTTATTATGTCATAATCACTGTTATTTATAAATTTTATCCATCTGCTATTTAATATTGCAGGCGTACTTGTAAACTTTCTATCGAATGCAAATATTTTAAAAAAATAAGAAATTTTTGGCCTCAAAATTTTTCCTATCTTAAAACTATAATCATTGAAAGTCTCAACGTTCTGGTTAGAAGTACATTTTTTAGATACATAAATTTTACAGTTTATTAAATTATTTAATTCTTTGTTAAATCTTTGAATAGCTATACCTGTCCCACCAGTATCAGAATAATTAAGATGAAGTACTTTCATAATATTTATAAAAATTTATAATCTATTTTTCTTTAATAAAATTTCCGTTTTCAAGTCTAAAAATTTTATTACAAAACTTTAGAGAGTCTAGATTATGGGATACAAAAACAATGGTGATGTCTGACTTTTTAATTATTTTATCTACAATTTTTGTTGCAGTATTTTCATCAAGTGCGCTGACAGACTCATCCAAAATTAGAATATTTGGCTCTCTATAAATAGCTCTAGCGATTGCTATTCTTTGTTTTTGTCCACCTGAAATTTGGATACCCCTTTCACCTATAACACTGTCAAGCCCTTTTGGTAATGTATCTACAAATTTTTTCAACTCACAATTATTAATTATGTCTTCTAACTTTTTTTCATCAGGGTTTTTTTCAAGAAAAGTGATGTTATTTCTAATAGTATCTTCCATAAAATACGAAAATTGAGGCACATATGAAATTATCTTTTGCCATTCATTTAGATTTTTATTTATTTCAACTCCATCAGAATAAATAAATCCTGAGCTTGGTTTTAATAAACCTGACAGAAGGTCTATAAAAGTACTTTTGCCACTCCCTGTTTCACCTTTAATACCAATCTTGTCTCCTCTGATTATATCAAAATTAATATCACTAAAAATATTTTTACTTTCATCCTCTTTTAGATATGTAAAAGATAGATTTTTAATTTTTATATTTTGTTCAAATTTTAAAGGCAAAACTTTTTCTTGAGTAGTTTTTTTCGAAGTATTTGTTCCTTCTAATTGTTTTACAAAATCATCTAATATTGATTTAGAGTATTTTAGACTTTGTACTGAATAAAGTAATCTATTAGCAGAGGGTAATATTTTAAATGCAGCTGCTGCAAAAACTCCAATTTTAAGCAAACCCTCATTAAAATTATCAGAATAAATAACAATCACCAAAATAAATATAGATAAGGCAATAACACTGAATAATTCTAGTATAATACGCGGCATTTGTTGAAAGGTTAAGTATATTTTCATTGGCTTAGCCATGCCAACACTATGAAATCTAATTTTATCCAGAAAAAAATTTTTACGATTGTACAAAATAGTTTCCTTAATGCCCTCTAGACTTTGTTGTATATACTTAGTTATATCTTCGTTATGAGATTTCCATTCACCTCCAATATTTTTTAATTTTTTTCCCCCAAAAAATATATAAAGTAAAATTGCAACTATTAATGTGGATAAAAATATTAATACACCCATTGCTTCAAAATACACAAGAAATAATGTAATAGAAAAAATTATTAAAAATTCTAAAATAATAAACATGATTGGCACAACAAACAAATTAGTAAATTGATCTACTTGAGCAATCACTTGGGAAATTATTTTTGATGAACTAGTTTTTAAAAAAAATTCATAATTTTTTTTTAAATATTTTGAATATAAAATTGTCCTAAAGTGTTGTTGTAAATTCCATGCAAAAGAAAACTGAAGAAAAATTGTGACCACAATTATTATTGATTTAATTAAAAATACTGAAACCATTATAAAAACAACTTTAATTAAAAAGTTTTTTTGGTCATTTTCTCCTAGTAATTCGTAAAAAAATCCCAAAAATTTATTACTTTCTGGATCTGTATTTAAAATAGCACTAAAAAGAGGTATGATCATACCTATGCCAATTAACTCAAAAAAGGTTGTAACAAACATTAACGAGATAACTAAATATAAAAATAGTTTTTGTCTTTTATTTAAATATGAATAAATAGTAATTATTTTGGAGATCATAATTAATTAAATTTTTTACTTTTTAAGAAAGATCTTTCCCATATATATATACTTAATTGATACCAAGAACTTACAGCTGATTGAAAAGAAAAATTTTTTTTATTTAATATATCATGTAAATTTTTTTTTAGTTTTTCCTTATTATTAACGCATTCAGAGTTCTTAAAATCATTTGAGTTAACAACATCAATTATCCACTCTTTTAAACCAGTTTGCATCCAATTAACTATTGGAGCTCCATATCCAATTTTTGATTTTCTTTCATATATCTCTCTAGGCAAGGAGTTTTTACAAGAATCTCTTAAAATTCTCTTAGTAAATCCATTTCCTATTTTACTCTCTATTGGCAAAGAGAAAACATAGGAAACTAATCTATGGTCCATAAAAGGCATTCTAGACTCCACTCCATTAATCATAGAAAATCTGTCATAATTTCTTAATAGTGTTGGTAATATTGTTTCATTAAATATTATAAATAGTTGTTTAGAAAAGTAATCAAGTTTTTTAAATCTGTCGTTACTTTTATGTTTTGAAATATAACCAAGACCTAAAATATCTTTAGAAAATCCTCTTGTAAGTTGTTCAATAATAATTTTATAATAATTATCTTTTTTAAATTGTGTGTGGTCGTGTAAAGTAGAGTCGTGAATTTCAATCATCTCATTTATTTTTTTAAAATTAAACTTATAGTGCCAGATTGCCTGTAGAATATTTCCATAACCACTAAAAAGTTCGTCGGCACCGTGACCATCTATTGAAACTTTAATTCCTGCATTTCTTATCTCTTTATATGTTAAAACCATTGGGAGAATATTTGTTGGATATAATTCCTCATACATATACTGATAATTATAAATATCTTCTATATGTTTAGCTGGATCAATTTCTATTTTATTAAAATTTGAAAAAGTATTTTTAGCAATTAAATTTGCATATTTAGACTCATCTAAAGGTGTATTTTTAAAATCTGTGAAAAATAAATCCTGTTTAATTGATTTTTCTTCTAAAATTTTGTCTATAGTTACAGATATGCAAGAACTATCTAACCCCCCGCTTAACAAAGTAGCATAATTTGCATCTGATCTTAGTCTCAATTTACAGGAGTCTCTAAATATATCGCTAAATTCATTCACTTGATCATTATAATTTTTAGGTATGTCAACTAGTGAGTCTAGTAGGCACCAATATTTTTTTTTTTTTAAGATCATATTACTCCGTAATTTTGCAGAGTATCCAGCAGGAAAAGTTTTAATATTTTCTATTAAAGTGTCCTCTTGAGTTTCATAAAGAAAAGGATTTTTTATCATCCATTCAAATTTTCTAGATTTATTAAAATTATTTAAATGGGGAATAATTCCTTTCATTTCTGATGAAAATAAAAAAGTACCCTTATGAAATGTATAAAATAATGGTTTCTTTCCAAATCTATCTCTAGAAATAAATAACTCTTTTTCAGAAGAATCCCAAATTATAAAGGACCACATTCCATTGAATTTTTTTAAAGAATTTTCACCCCACTCTATGTATGAGTTAAGAACTACCTCTGTATCTGAATTTGTTTTGAAAAAATGTCCTCTATCTTCTAATTCTTTTTTAAGTTCTATATAGTTATAAATTTCACCATTAAAAATTATGTGATGCCTATTATTATTAGATTTTATGGGCTGATTAGAACTTTCTGTTAGATCAATTATACTTAATCGGGTATGACCTAATTGTATATTTTCATCTTTCCAGAAATTAATATTATCAGGACCTCGATGACTGAGAAGATTTAAACTTTTTTTGAAAATTTGGTCATTAGTCTTTGGAAAAGATGCTAAGATACCACACATATTATAATTTTGGTTTCATTTGATTTTAAATGCTTAATGCTAAAATCTACACTATTAAAAATTTTTAAATTTTGTAAGAACAATAGAATATATTTTATTAATAATTTCTCTAATTAGTATAAAAAGAGTAATTTTATATACTAAGCTTATATTTGATGAATATGTTGTCCTTTTAAGGCTTATAGCTTTGTATGCACCTTTTTCAATTAAAGAAGCCCCTTTTAGTCCTCCATTATCATCTATTGAATTAAATAATTCTTGTTTTGGTAATGCATAATTAAAAGGAAGCCAATGAAAGTCCTTTGGCCCCTTTTCAATATTAAATGGGGTTTCTCTGGGCCATCTTTTGATAAGTGGATCATTTGCATTTATAACTTTTTTAAACAGTTTTTTTCTAAAAATTGAAGGAAGTGATATGATGAAAATATGACATTTAATTTTTTTTTTTTTTTACATACTCTAATCTTTTTTTGTGGAGATTTATATCATAGTGTAAATGATAATATCTTTTTTGTTCTATAAGCCTAATATTTTTAAAGCTTTTAATATTATTCCCATTTAAAAAAAGTGAGTAGTTTATCAAATCAATTTTTTTTTTATTTAAATCATTTATTAAAAAATGAAAATGTTTACTGTTTATCATGCACACTTGATCCTCAAGCCATTGAAAAACATATTTGCCTTTAATTAATTTTATTAACTTTTTTGAGTCATAATTCCATCCTTGAGATGAATGCAAATAACTTATATGCAAATTTTTTTTAATGTATTTTTTTAAAAATTTCGTGACTGAATTTTTATAACTGCCCCTAATATTTATTATATATTCACAAAATTTGATTTGTTTTATTGATTTAAAAGAAAATTGTAATCTTTTAAATCGTTCTTCATTATCTATAAAAAAGTTAGCAAATAGTGTGATTTTAGTTTGTGTCAACGTTGTCTAGTTTTTAAACATTATTAAAATATTTCTTTATAATTTGTATACACGCATCTAATACAGCTCCCTCTCCTGAATTTGAATTTGTAACAAAATCTGCTGCTTTCCTTGCTTCAACCCTTGCATTCTTAGGTGCAATACCATAAAGACAATCACTAAGTATTTTTTTATCAAAAATACCATCACCCATGTAGATCACTTTTCTTAGATCCATTTTTTTTATAAAATCATATCTTTTTTCTGCACTGACAAATTTGATTTTGTATCCTAAATCGTCTTGAATACGTTTTTTTGATATTTTAAAACCTCTCTTGTCAGCCGAAACAAACAAAATTTTAATATATTTTTTTATCATTTTGAGCCCATCAGAGTCATGAGCACCGAATACTTTAAAAACTTTTCCTTTTTCTGAATATAAAAACTTACTCGTAGTCATAACTCCGTCAACATCTAGGATTAAAATGTTGGGAGAATTTTTTTTATAATTCATCAATTTTTTAATTAGTATAAGATTTAGAAAATTTTATTTTTTTTTGCCACTCGACAGAAGATTTTAGTATTTGTGTTAAATTATTAAATCTGGGTCTCCATTTCAAAAGTTTTTTTAACAAACTTGTTTTTGCAAAACTAATTGGAATATCGCCCTTTCTACGTTTCATATTTTTTATGATAATCTTTCTTTTTATTACTTTTTTATAATTTTTTATAACTTCCATCACGGTATAGCCTTTACCATAACCGCAGTTAATTATTAGAGATTTATTTTTATTTTTAATATATTTAATCAATTTACTGTGTATTGAGGCAATATCCAATACGTGTATATAGTCTCTCACACAAGTACCATCCTTAGTGTCGTAATTTGCTCCATAAATCTTAACAAACGGTTTTTTTTTGAGTGATTGTATTGATAGATTACTAATTAAACTATCATTAGTTTTATTTAATTGTCCAATATCATCTTTTTTACTTGAACCACAAACATTAAAATACCGTAATATGAAATAGTTGAAACCATATTTTTTTGAATAATTAATTATATTTTTTTCGCAAATTTTTTTTGTGTAGGAGTAATAATTTATTGGTTTTATCAGTGAACTTTCATCAACTGGTGGGGGAGATTTTCCATAAACACCTGCGGAGGAGGAGAAAATTAATGACTTGAGTTTAACATTTTTTAAACACTTTAATAAATTAAGGGTATTAACAATATTATTTTTAAAATATTTTTTTTTATTTCTTTCTGCCTCTGATACATTAGTTGATGCAGCTAAATGTATTATTATGTCAAATCTTTCAATATCCAAAAACTTTTTTAGAAAATTTAGATTATTGAGATCTTTTTTTATAAATTTACATTTTTTTTTTAGAAGAAATTTGTTACCTGTGGATAAATTATCAAGAACGTATAAATTATTGTTTTTATGAAGAGAATTAACAATTGCTCTTCCAATATAACCAGCACCTCCTGTTATTAATATTTTATTCATAAAATTTTAAATTTAAAATATTGTATAAATAAACGGAGCTATTGCGGTCCCTTGTGTTAAGAATATTAATGTTGAAAAAATTAGAAGAATTAAAATAATAGGCAATAACCAATATTTTTTTCTTTTAAATATATATTCGAAAATTTCTTTTATTATGTCCATTAAATTAATATTGTTTTTTAAAATTTGTTTTTTCGTTATTATCATCCTTTTTCCAATTTGTATTCACATTTTTTTTTTTGGAAATTGTTAATTTTCTTAAAATAGATATTGGTCCAATGACAAAGAAAAAAATTAATCCTAAAATAAATGGTGTCATTACTTTTGACAGTATAATACCAAATTTGAACCATATCAGATTAGGAATAGACAAAATTTTTGGGAATAACATGCTAGTAATGAAAAGAAAAATTGAAATAAATAATAAGATAAAACTTATCTTTTGATAGGTAAAAAATATATAAACAAAAATTAAAATAAAAATTAATGAAAAAGTTATTCCAAAGTTTTTTTCTGAAGGAGACTTAATTTTTTTCATCTTAGTCTAATTTAAATTCTGACTTGTAGTCAATATTTAAAAGTTCTAGGTTATCTTTTTTTTCAATAATAAAATTGTTACAAATCAAAATATCTAAATTAGTACCAAAAAAACACTTTAGAGCATCCTTGGGAGAACATACAATCGGCTCACCTCTTATATTGAATGATGTGTTTATCATAACTGGCACCCCAGTAATTTTTTTAAATTCTTTAATTAGTTTATAAAATTTCTTATTTGAATTTTCTGAAACAACCTGAACTCTTGCAGAATTGTCAACATGTGTAACAGCTGTTATTGTAGATCGATTTTGATTTAATTTATCAAATCCAGTCATTAAATTATCAATTTTAATTAATCTTTTCTCATGCACCTTGCTAACAACCAACATGTAAGGGTTTGCATCTTTAATCTCAAACCAATCTCTCACCTCCTCCTTTAAAACAGCTGGAGCAAAAGGTCTAAAACTCTCTCTAAATTTGACTTTTAAGTTTAATTTTTTTTGCATAGTTTCAGATCTTGGGTCAGCAATTATGGATCTATTTCCAAGAGCTCTAGGTCCAAACTCCATTCTTCCCTGAAACCATCCGATAGCTAAGCCATCCTTTATTTTACTTGCGGTAAATTTTATTACTTCATTCTCATTTAATTTAGAATACACTATATTCTTTTCATCTAAAACATTTTTAATATTTTCATCTGAATATTCCTGGCCTAAAAAAGAACCCTGCATCAAATCATTTTCACCTTGCTTAGGTTTAATTCTAATATTTATATTGTTGTCATAATAATATGCTAAAGCTGCACCTAAAGCTCCGCCAGCATCACCAGCTGCAGGTTGTATCCAAATATTAGTAAAGTTATTTTCCGACTCAAGAATTTTTCCGTTTGCAACACAATTCAACGCAACACCACCCGCTAAACACAAATTTTTTACTTTGTAAGTTTTATGAATATCACATGTAATTTTGATTATAATTTCTTCAAGAACAGCTTGTATTGAGGCAGCAATATCCATATGTTTTTTTTCTATTGTTTCATCTTCTTTTCTTGGGTTCATTTCAAATAATTTGTTAAAATTTTCGTTAGTCATTTTAAAACCAACTTGATAATCAAAATATTTTTGATTTAATTTAAATGAATTGTCTGCATAAACTTTTACAAGATTTTTATATATTAGCTCTTTGTAAATAGGCTTCCCATATGGAGCTAGACCCATCAACTTATATTCACCACTATTAACTTTAAAGCCTAGAAAATAAGTAAAAGCAGAGTAAAGAAGCCCTAATGAGTCTGGAAAATCTATATTTTTTATTTTAGTTAAATTATTACCCTTGCCGTAATACAAAGACGTTGTAGTCCATTCGCCAACTGCGTCTAAAGTCAATACTAAAGCTTCATCAAAATTTGAGGGAAAAAAAGCACTAGCTGCATGACTTAAATGATGATCAGAGAAAAAAATATTATTTTTATTATTAAATTTTTTATCAATTGCTTTTAACTCATCTAGTAAAATTTGTTTTTGAAAAATCTTTTCTTTTATCCAAATTGGTATTGATACAAGAAAAGATTTAAAGCCTTTTGGAAAATTATTTAAATATGTTTCTAACAATCTTTCAAATTTAATTAATGGTTTTTCGTAAAAAACTATTGCATCAAAATCAGAAATTTTTAATTTTGAAAAATTTAATGCATTTTTGATAGCATTTACTGGAAAACTAGGGTCATGTTTTACTCTAGTATATCTTTCTTCTTGTGCAGCAAAAGTAATTTTACCGTCAATAACAATGCAACAAGCACTGTCATGATAAAAACAGGAAATGCCTAAAATTTTCATAAACTAATGTTGTAAAGCTATATAAACTTTGTTTTAGAATTAACATTTTTTAATATATCTTTTTTTATTTCATTATTATAAGCGCCTGTTCTTAAAATTACTACAGGAGCTGAAATTTCACTTAAAATATTGGGAGAAAAAACTTTAATTTTTGTACCATACAAATACTCATTTTGTTTGTCAGTATCGTTGTCAAGAATACCAGAAATATTTTCTGTTTTTAAGCCATTTTGAATCAGATTTTGTGAAAATATATGAGCACCAAATAAAAAAGTTTTATATTTTTTATTTATTAATTTATTAATTTTTAATACATCTGCCTTCCAATTCTTATTTAAATTTTTAAATAATTTAA
>MDTB01142963.1_pt1 | contig 14513 bp, 13 predicted proteins | sample 811161 | NCBI WGS metagenome assembly MDTB01 (sample SAMN05326650, study PRJNA326480) | marine metagenome | isolation source: seawater | place: Mediterranean Sea | collected 2009
TAGATATTGCCAAACAAACAGCACGTTCAAAATCAGCTTCGGCCCGTATGATAAATAAAGTTCTTTTCATTAATACAATTACATCAAAGATAAGTATTTAACTTTAACCAAAAATCAGCTTGAAAGGTGCAACCAAAAAATAATGTAATCGGTAAAGATTATGATGCAATATTCGAACAGGATAAGGATGCTGGCTATACCCATAATAAGGGTGCGGACCATAAAGCCAATGAAGATCTTTTGAAACTTTAATACTATCAACATTAAAAAAGTTGGCCAACGGCCTGTTCCAAGGATGTTTAGTATTAGTGTTTAACATTTGGGGTACTCCACCTAGTGGAATTGTTGGTCTGTATTGATAAGGCTCCATATAAACAATCGATTCCCTTTTTTGTTCTTGATTAACAATAAACTCATATCTATCTAACACCTCAAGATTGTGTTTATAGGCTTGAGGTAAGTCAAAAAGCACATGTATAAAATTACTTTTCGCTGTTAAACTGAAAAACAATAACAATAAAATTAATGATTTATACTCAATTATTATTTTAAGATATTTACCCTTGATTAGATTACTGAAAATACCCAGAAAAAAAATCCAGCCAACAAAGAAAAAAAAGTACATCTGTCCTAAAGTTCTTGGTGCAAGATCAAAACTTTTTAAGCCAAGATAATTACCAGCCATTGGCATAGAAAAACAAAATATCCAAAAAAACATAAAAATAATAATATTTTCATTTTCTGGTATTTTAAAGTTATAGCTAAATGAATTTGTTTTTATAAGAATTAATAGTAAAAGTGAAAAAAGTATCAATGAGAAATCAAAAGAATAATTGAAAAATATATATGGTAAATCAAAAATTCCAAAATAAATTGATTTAAGTAAAAACAAACTATCATCGGGAGCAATCCCACTTGTTCTTATAAACTTTGAATTTCCTGGTGCATTAATGACAACACTAATCAATAGAACTATAGAAATTAGTGTCATTAAAACAAAATATATTTTTACCTTCTTTATCCTCATTAAAAATCCTAAGAGAATTAAGAGTAAGATTAGGTTTACTGCACTAGCCTCATTTGTACCTATAATGCAAAAAATTAGAGTCGAAATCAACAAGAGCTTTTTTATGGAAACTTTTTCATAACCTGCCCTAAATGTATTCAACAAAATAGCCCCAAGCGTAATTAAAAGAATATACGAGGAAGCATAGATAGTCATTCCATTTACATCATATAGAACATTAAAAAAACCAGGACTTTTTAATAAATAAAAAGCTAAAATAATAAAAGACATTAAAAAGAGATTTCTATTCTCTTCGAAAATAGATTTTAATAAATAATTAATACTAAAAATAAAAAATATAATAATTAAAAAAGTTGGAAAGAATTTAAACCACCAATGATAAATACCATATTTCAATGCTGTAGTTTCAAAAATCGCAGCTAAGAATATTCTGAAATATCTTCCACTAACATTATTATACCATTCCAACCCACCTCCAAAAAGTCCGGATTCCTTTATGAAACTTCCAAGCCAATAATCATCACCTCCAGGGTTATTAAAGAAACTTAAAATTATTAATGGAGAAATCAGAAAAATAAAAAAACCAGCTAACCACCTATTATCATCACCTAATCCTGTATAGTATTTTTTTATTATTTTTTTGATTAAAGTTAAATAAAATTTCATTTTTTTATCGATTTTACCTTATTATGCTCCTGTCAGTATTAAAAATTTTTTGAATTATTTGGAAAAAATAATGATACATCGTTCCTTTCATCGATAAAACCAGTTGTCCATTAATTGAATGAACATTATTAATTTTAATCTGCTCTTTAATTCTTTTTGAAATCCCTTTTGATGTGAAAACATTTATAAAATTTTTTTCAATTACTTGAGACTTATTTTGACCATTTTTAATATTATCTAATATAAAAACTGATATCGATCGATCAACAATGGTTATAACGGTCGTATGGAAAGATAATATTAAAAAAAAAGAAATAATCACACTATAATTAATATGAGCTCTAATTTCAATTCTTTCTCTAAAAATATCCTTATTGTAAAAAGCCAATAAACATATTGATGTAACGACTAAAATAAAAATCCCCTCATAAAATAAAATTCCAGGTAACAATTGTCTTTTTACGCCTAGAAGCAACAAAAATAAAATAAAATTAGTGAAAATTGTTTTTAATAATAAAATTATACTTTCCCTAATATAGTTTAATAATAGTCTCAGTTTATTTAGTAAAATCAAATTAATACCCTGAAAATTATTAATTCAAAAGTTTTTTTATTACAGATCAGACAGGAATGTTTTTCAAAAAGAATCATCAAGGCAACCTAAGGTTTAAATTAATTATTTGAAATAATAAATAATTAGAAAATCAAATAATAAATGATCAAGATAACTTTTTAACAATAATTAAAATACCCTGTTTTACAGGACTTCTGCGAACTGAATAATAATTTAAAAATATTTTTCTTTGATATTTTTATGCGCTTATAAATCATAACTTAATTATACCTTACGAAATCCATCTTAGTAGCTTTAGCAGAGCTTCATTTACTGGTTTTTTATGAACAGAATTATTATTTTGGCTATTAATTAAATGTCGATTTTCTAAAAACCAATCGTAACTCTCTTGGAACATTCGACTTGTAGAAAATTTTGGTGAAAAGCCCAACTCCTTTTTGGCTTTTGAGATATCAAAATACAAAGAGCGACCGTACATTAGTGAATGGTAAGGACCTAATGGAATAAGATTTAATTTTGATGTTAGATTCATAATTATTTCTACTGGCTTTAATGGAAGCGAGTAAACTGAAGATCCGGAACCAGCGTATTGACATAAATTTTCTAATGTGTTTCTCATTGTTCCTTGGTCACTTGCGCCAATATTAAAGGCGGAAAATTGGTGATCTCTCATTGATGCTAAAATACATGCATCAGCTAAATCTTCAGCATGTACAAATTGGTAAATATTTTCCCCATTATTTAATACTGGTATATTAACGCCCTCGCTTATCCACTTAAATAAAATTGAAAAAATGCCTAATCTCCCGTGTCCCAAAATTGTTCGAGGTCTAATTATAGATATACCTAATCCATTTTTGCTATATTTTTTTACTATTTCTTCACCAACTAGTTTAGCCTCTCCATATGATTCTCCAGGAATTGGTATAGTATCTTCGTTAACAGGGTTTTGTTTTGGAACACCGTAAATTGCACTTGAAGAGGTATAAACAATTTTTTTTACTTTATTAAAAATAGATGCTTTGCAAATATTTTCAACTCCGTATATGTTAACTTCTTTAAATAATTTTTTACTCTTTGCTAAAGGGACTTGAGCAACGTTATGATAAATAATGTCATATCCACTTAATGAATTTTTAAGCAGATCATAATTTCGAATGTCAACTTTATGAAAAGTTACTTCTTTAGAAATGTTTTCCGCAGGATTTATATCTAAAGAACCTACTTGATAGCCTTTTTCAAGAAGTTTTTTAATTAGTAAAGAACCAAAATATCCAGATCCGCCTGTAACTAAAACTTTCATTTTAACCGTAAATTTCAAATAGGCTGTTAAACATACCTGTTTGTAGATCATATTTTGGATTATAACTCAGTTCTTTTTTTGCCAAGTTAATCGAACAGGCTATATTCTTATTCATTTCTGATAATACATGAATTTTTTTATGATAAAAACCTAGTCCTTGCACAGTGAAATCAACTTTTTCAGCAAAATAGCTTATGAAGTCAGGTAAATTGATTCGCTTATTACTACACTTTATATTAAATTTTTTATCAAATAATTCTTTGATTGTGTCTACAATTTGATTCATGGTATATGGTGATTCATCAGCAATCCAGTATGTTTTCCCTGATGAAATTTCTTTTGTAGCTGATAATATCATTCCCTGAACAATATTTTCCACATAGGCCATTGAACGCTTATTTTCTCCATCTCCAACTATAGGCAAATTCCCATTTCGTATCATTTCGAAAAAAAGCTTTTGTCTTGGCGGTTGATATGGTCCATAAAACCAAGGAGATCTAATAATTGTCAAGTCAAGCAAACCTTTATCAAAATGTTTTTGAGCAAAGAGCTCCATTTTCATTTTTGACCTTCCATAATGCATGTATGGATTATAAGGACTGCTTTCGTCAAATAAATGGTCTTTATTGGGATTACAGCCACATGGAGAATTAGAAGACATAATTATCATTTTTTTTATTTTAGATTTAGTCGCTGACTGAATTATTTTTTTTGTCCCTTCAAAGTTTATATCATAAAATTGGGAAACATTTCTAGGATGAATTATCCCTGCTATGTGAAAAAGAATACTATCTGAAGATTTTGATAGAAAGCTATCCGTATCAGACTCATTTAATAAGTCACCCTCAAATATATTTATTTTTTTTGAAATTTTTAGCAAATCTTTAGTATCTGTACCAGGTAAAATAAGCGCTGTTATTTTGTCATGATCTAAACCCCATTCTTTTGTTTTCCCTTCAACAATTGACTTTACTAGATTAAGTCCTAGCCAACCGTTAGCACCTGTAATAAAAATCATGATTCTACTATAATATTATCTATATTTCGGTGAGCAAGCGCCATTATGGTACCTTGGGGATTAACTCCTGGAGCAGATGGAAGAATACTACCATCACAAATATACAAACCCTCTTGGTTAAAGACCTTACCATACGAATTTGCTACACATTTATTACGATTTTCACCGATTGGGCAAGATGAAAATAAATGAATCGTCATTAAGCTCGAACGTTTTGGATTAATCATATTTGGTATATAATCTATATCATTAAAATTTGAAATAGTAGGTATATCTAGGCTTCCCGGAAATAATTTTACAGCTCCTGCATTGAACAGTAACTCGCATAATTTTTTTAACCCAAAAGAAAGGTTTTCTTTATCTTTATCAGTCAAATTATAAAGAACTAATGGATCATTAAAAAAGGGAAGCGGATTTATAGACCCTTTCCCTTCTGGCATAATCATCGCATAATATATAGCCATTTTTTTCCAGCTTTTTTCAACTAATTCTAAGCTATCAAAATGGTCTAGCATTGCAACTCTTAGATACGGCTTTGAACTAATTGAACAGCCAAAACTTATTTCTGGAGCAAATTCTTTCACCTGATGAACAGGAACACCCATGTTTTCGCTATTTATCGGTTCATCAAATAAAGCAACAACCTTTATTGTTGGATGCATTTTAAAATTTTTCCCAGCTAAATCTGAAAGACCTGACCCCCTTAATAAAAAAGGAGTATTTATTGTCCCGGCAGAAATAATAATGTTTTTTGAAAATATTCTTTGTTTTTTATCATTTGATAAAACATCAAGAGCCCAACTTTTATTTTCGTTCATTATTTTAATCGCCTTTGTCATCTCCAATATCGTACCACCGTTATCAGTAAATTGAGATAAATAAGTTTTTGACATTGTCATTTTTTGACCATCTGTAGAATTATCCCCATGATATTTAAACCACCTTGGAATTTCTTTCACATCCCAATTAAGCTTTTCTGCTCCATATTTAAGCTTCATCGAAGCTTCAGGAATTAAACCATTAGGGAAATAACTTATACAAAGATCGCTTTCTATTTGTTCAAAATATTTTTCAAGATCCTGCATTTCAACATTTTTCAAGCCAAATTTATTTTTCCAATCACGTAAAACATTAGGCGGTGTTCTATGGTAAAGGCCACTATTAATTTCACTTCCACCACCCCATGTATCACCCTCAACATAAGAAATATTACAGTTCCCTAGTGTAGTTGTAATACCACCGCATCTATATCGATTTAGCATTTCACTATATGAAAATGGTTTGATTGAATTTTCGGATATTATTCTTCCCCTTTCAATAATGGCAGTCTTATATCCAGCGTTTACTAATTTGCTAGCTGAGACCGCGCCGCCTGGACCAGAACCAATTATAATAAAATCAAAATCGTTTATTTTATTATAAGATAGATTAGGTGGCGACTTAAAATAATTGGAATCTTTTTCTATAACATTTGCAACTTCAAATAAAGAATCATGAAAGCGAATCAAACTTCTGAAAACAGAGAGCCTAGATTTACGAGCTTTAATTAATGTAGGTTCAATTGAATTTTCAAATATAAAAAATTTCTGTAAAAAAATTTTAAAATAAAATAAAGTAGCGACAGTTTTTAAACCAAAGCTTAAAAAATCAGGCATTTTATTTTGGTGATGAGCTATTCTATTAAAAAAAAATTTATCACTAACTTTAGTATTATCTAAATTTTTTAATCTCGCAGTGATATAAATAGATAAAAACTTTTTATAATAAATATTTATCATTTAAAATGGATAATAAAAGGCCGTTATGATTACGATTAAACCACAAAAAGCTACTACATAAGAATTAAGATCTTTTATAGTAAAAAGAACAGGGTCTCCTTTGATTTTTCCTCTTTCAGCCATTAACCATATGCGGCTAATCCAATAAAGCATTAAAGGGGCAAGACAAATCAGAATTAATGGGGATGAATAGTGCCCTTGGACTTGATTACTAGTGGTATATAATATTAAGACTAATGAAGATAACAATCCACTTCCCACCCCCAACGAAACTAAGATTTTTCCATCATGAATTGAATAACCACGACCTTTGAGTAATAAACTATTATTTTTTCGTATTATAATTGTATCTACATATCTTTTTAAAAACCCAAGGCTAAAAAATAAAAACATACAAAATGCAAGAAGCCACGGAGATAAAGGTATCTTATCAGGCGCATGACCTGCAATTAATCGCAAAATATAAAAAATCATTAAAAATATTACATCAAGAATTATAATACGTTTGCAAAAGAATGAATAAAGAAAATTTAGAAAAACATAACTAATCATAATTATAAAAAAAACAGAACCTAAAATTGATGCAAAACAGACCCCGAAAATCAAGCAAGTAAAAAGCAAAAAATACGCTTGGAAAATGGGTAGATTTCCAGCTGATATTGGGCGCTTTTTATTTTTCGGATGCGCTCGATCATTATCAATATCAACAATATCATTCACTATATAAATACTTGAAGCAAATAAAGAAAAAGATATAAAACCAATTATAATATTGGTAAAAACACTTGCATTAAATAGCTGATGGCTTGCAAAAGCAGGGACAAATAAAAGAATGTTTTTAGACCATTGATGAATACGAAGTTGGTTTAAAATAATTTTTACTTTTGATTTTTTGTTTTTTATTACATCTATTATTTCAATGTCATTTCTATTTAATTCCTTTTTAATCCTCGGTTTATGCCCTACAATAATAGCTTTTTTACAATGTGACCAAATTGGAATATCTTCTGAAGAATCTCCAATATAAATAAAATTATCTCCGATTTCATTTTTTATTGCTTGAAGCTTATTCTCCCCAATATTATTAATCTCTTTATTTGTTGCAATTACCCTATCAAATAATTTGATATGATTTGAGATTGCATTTGCATAATTATGTGATGCCCCAGTCGCAAGAGTTACATCATAATTTTTTTTCTTATAGTTAGATATTATTTCGATTATTCTATTTTCAAATGGAAGAATAACGGAATCAATATTAACATTGTTTGAAATATATGTCTTTGCCAATGCTTTTGATTTAAATAGCAATAATAAAGTCTTAATAAAAGCCAGCGGTTGTGTTAATAATGATTTTCCAAACACCTCCTTAAATAAATCAATTTTTAGGAGCGAATTATCCAAATCAACAACTAAATATTTCTTTTGTTCATTTGTATTCATTAAATTTCTTTTTATAAATAATAAAACCTAAAAAATTTCTCAGCACTTATCAGACAGCTAATGCTTCAAATTCAATTAAAAATTCTCCTCACCAAGCAAATACAGTACAAGGAGCGCCATCTGCATCAGAGATAAGCAATGGTGCAATAATAACGGTGCTTATTTTATTAGAATAGCTTTCAAGCGACATATCTTCTATAAGCACGATTGGAGATGAATCATAATGGCTGCCTAAAAATTCAAGATGAGCTTTTCTACCTTCTTGCCTATTTAATCGAGATGTAATTGATATAACATCTACTCCTACTGCACGTATATTAGGATGTTTAGTTCTTAAATTTTTAGCTAAATTTTCAGATAAACCCGGGTTCTTCTGCCAGTAAGATACTTTATCTCTGTATTTTTCAAACCCTGTCCTTATGAGTAACAGATCATTTTTATCATTTATAAATTTAGAAACATCTTGATAATCTATTAAGTACCCTTCTTTTGTTTCACCGATATCAACGCAAGTCGGATTCTGAAAAATCCAATCGGATGGCAAGTATTCTGTTAGCTTTCTGCCATTCTGATAAAAATGAAAGGGAACATCCAGATGGGTTCCAGCATGATTTGGCATTAATAGCTTTAATGAATTAGCTGTATCACCTGATAAAATAGAGCTAGATTGTGTTATCTTTATATCATTACTGCCACCATATAAAGGCATATTATTTGCAATTGGGTGAGATAGGAATATAGCTTTATTTTTCATTTTTGTAAGCCTTTAAGAATTTTCCAGCTAAAATAAAATCTTCTTCGTAACTAACCTTTAAGCCTAAACTAAAAGAGACTGGGTAAAGATCTAATTTTCCTGAAAAAAGCGCATGCCCTTTTTCCTCATAACTTTTAATAAATGATTCCCTCCTCCAAATACAAATTGGCCATGCGCAGATTAAAATTGGAGAGATATCTTGAGTTCTAGGGAGGCTTCCATTAATATCAAAATTAATGGGCTTATTTTCACAGAAAGCTTGGAGCCTTTCCTCTCTAACTGTAATCAATGAATCAAAGTTGTTATTAAAAAAATAGTTGAGGATCTTATCTATGTCTTTGCTTTCAACAAGTGGGCAAACTGGGTTTATTTGAACAAGGATATCTGGCTTAATAGATTGAAAAAAATCATAATTATAGTCGTCAGAGGTAGAATCGTCTTTAGCTAATTCTTTTCTCCTTTTATAGTATCTAACTCCAAGTGATTCCGAATAGTTGCCAATTTCATCGCTATCTGAATTCACATAAATATCTGTGAGAATAGTTGACATTTTTGCTGCTTCTATGGCATAGCTTATCATGGGTCTACCGTTTAGTAACCTTAGATTTTTATTTTTAACCCTTTTACTACCAGCTCTAGCGGGAATTTCAGCGACTATTTTCATTTATTTTAACTCTAATTGGCTAAAGTATTCATTTAACCATTTTGTGAAATTTTGATTTGGCTCAATACCATGTTTAAACATCTTACCAATACCTTTGGTTAGTATTAGTTGGTAAGTATTTCCAATGTTTTTTTTATCGCGAGACAATGCTTCTTCAAAATCAGTGATGTTAAGATTTCCTAGTTTTACATCGGACCAAATCTTTTTTAATTGATTCCGAATATCTATTCTAATTTTTTGTTCTAAAAAACCCATTTTAACAGATATAAAGTTTGCCATATCCATACCATAGCTTACAGCAATTCCATGAGGTATTTCATAATTTGTAAGCGATTCAATAGCGTGCCCAAAAGAATGACCGTAGTTTAGTAATAAGCGCTCTCCGGTATCAAATTCATCTCTCTCAATGAAACCCTTTTTTATCTCCAAATTACGCCTTACTATTTCTAACAAAATATTTTCATCCTCAAATGCTTTATCATATCGATCACAATAATAATCAAAATCTTTTTCTCCTGATACTAAGTAAAAATGTAACATTTCTCCCATCCCAGATTTAAAATCAATTAATGATAATGATTTTAAAACCTCAGGAATAATAAAAATTTTTATTGGCGGATAAAAATTGCCCAGCTGATTTTTATATTCCTTAATGTTTATAGAGGTTTTCCCTCCTATACAACTATCTGCCTGTGCAAGTAATGTAGTAGGGAAAAATATCCAATCTACGCCTCTATACATCATAGAAGCTATAAATGCTGTAATATCTTGGGTTATTCCACCACCTATGGAAACAAGTCGATCAGAACGCCTGAAGTTTTTATTTATCAACTTAATAATTATAGGCTCTAATACGTCATAACTTTTTTGACTTTCAGTAGCATCAATAACTATATTTTTCTTAAAAGTAATTATTTCTTTAATCTCTTGAGATAGATTATTAAAAACATTTTTATCAATAAAAATAAAATCGTTATCTTGAAGCTCGCTTAAAAGAGAATATAAAAATGAAGTCCCAAAGCAAACTTCATAATTTTTAATGGAGCTTTTAATTTTCAGCTTAGACGATCGTAAATCCGCCATCTGCAACTATATTTTGACCAGTTATGTAACTATTTAAATCACTACAAAGAAAAAGAGTTGTCTTTGCAACTTCACTTGGCTTAGCAAAACGCCTGAGAGGAATTTGTCTAATTAATTTTTTTTTCTGATCAGAAGATAAAGATTTGTCTGTTAATTCTGTTTTAGTAAAACCAGGTGACACTGCATTTATTAATACATTTTTTGAACCATATTCTATCGCTAATGATCTCGTTAATCCTACAAGCCCAGACTTGGACATTGAATATATGGAACGTCTACTTTTACTGATCTCACTCCATATTGAAGCAATATTTACTATTCTTCCAAAATTATTTTCACCCATTTTCTTTGCAATATGTTGTGATAAAGCGCAAGGTGCTAATAAGTTGATATTTGTCAATCTTTGAATTTCTTCTAATGAATATTCATGATGATTTTTAATTATGTTAATTCCTGCATTATTTATGCAAATGTCAATTTTATCCTCTGCTTTTATTTTATTGATAAATAATTCAATCCCTTCAGAAGAAGAAAAATCAGCTGTGACCCACTTAACATTTGGCCTTTTTTCTGTTTTATTTAATTCAGAGATCTTAGAAGAATCTGTTCCCGTTAGAATCAAGCTTGAATTCGCTATACCAAAAGTTTTCTGAATTGCTTTTCCTATTCCACGTGTGGCTCCTGTAATAAGTGTTGTTTTCCCACTAAGATTAATTTTAACACTCATTGCAAAACCTCTAAGTCATTTAATAAGTTTTTTACTGCGGCAAGTTCCATCTCTCTACGACATTGAACCGTATATGTACTGATATGTGGAGTCAATAATACTTGGGAGTATTGTGTCAATTTTCCAATATAGGGCTCTTCAGAATAAACATCCATCCACGCTGATCCCACTTTACCTGATTCTAAAGCATCAATCAAAGAACTATCATCAACTAACGAACCACGAGCCGAATTAAGGAGCATAACCCCATCAATCATTTTATCAAATTGCTCTTTATCTAAGATGAGCCTGTCCCCACTAGAGTGTAAAGTAATAATATTAGCTAATTGCAATCCCTGATCTAAACTAACGAGTTTTTCACTACTTCTTAGATCAGATTTAGAAAGAGCTGGGTCACAAACAAAAATTCGAGAGCCTAATTCACTAAATAATTTGGCAGTTCTTTTCCCAATTCTTCCATAACCGATAAATAATACATTTGCATTTTTCAGGCTTTTCCCAATGGATTTTTTCCATATTTTATCATGCATAGAAGAATTAGATGAAATAATATTTCTTGATAAAGATAAAGCTGCTGCTAATGTAAGCTCAGCCACTGCATCTGTTGGACCATCAGGCGTATTTGATACTTTTATACCTGATTTTTCTGCAGATTCTATATCCACATTATCCATTCCGATACCAACTCTTGCAATTGCTTTTAGACTAGCACATTTGCGAAATACATAACTATTTAAAGGCTCTAATCCAGCTAACAAACCATCAACCCCATTCAAATGTATTACTATTTCATCTTGAGTTAATTTTCTACCAAATGGATTTCGAACTATTTCAATATTATGTTTTTCTAATAATTTTATCGGTGAATCATCTGAACTACCAAAAGATGATGTGCTAATAGCTACTTTCATTAAAAAAGGTTGTTAGAAATTCAACTAGCAGGATATTCTGCTTTTCCTATTACCGCATCACATACAGCCAGTAGCCAAATATGATGAATCATTTCTACGACGTTATACGCTCGACTTTTAACCCAAAAATTAATGTCACCTTCAATTTTCAGAGGATTGTTTTCATCAAATCCTGTAAAGGTAATTGTTTGATAACCCTTCCCCTTTGATGCTTTTGCTGCATTAACCACATTTGGAGAACTTCCGCTTGAACTAATTAGAACAACTGAATCATTCTTATCTCCATATATTTCAAGTGCTTTAGCCATCCAGTGCTCATATCCATAATCATTAGCAAGGCATGTAATTAAATCTGCTTCATTAAAATTAACCATCCTAATGTTAGCATTTTTACTAAAATCTACAGCAACATGACTGGCTATAGCAGCACTTCCTCCATTCCCCATAATCATAGTTTTCCCACCTTTTTGATGAGTATTCTCTAAAATTTCTTTTAGTTCTAAAAGGTTACTAAAAACTGATTCATCAAAAAGTGGTGTTTTGTACAATTCAAAATATTCTTTTAACCAAGTATTATTCATTTAAGCCTCATTATTATATGTTTTATCAATTAATTTCATAACATTATAAGCATCTTGAGAATTTCCAATTTCTATTTGAGTATTATTTTTGATCGAATTAAAAAAATGGTTTATTTCTGAATCCCAAGACTCATCAGAATCAAATGTCATCCGCTCTTCATCTTCCCATGTTGCGGCAGGCGCTGTTGTCCTGTTTTTAGCTATCGAAAGAACTTCATCACCATAGGTGCCCGATGAAGTCTTTAAACCATTAAGAACCATGTAACCTTTCTCCAAAAAGACTTCTAATGAAAATAAGTGACGCCATTGAGTCATAGTTGAATGAAGAGAAGCAACCACATTAGTTTTCTGATTTTTATATATAGCAAAAACATTATCTTCTATGTCTAAGTTCCAATAATTATTTGACACTTCAGCATGAACAGAATCAAAATTGCCTCCAAACATAATGAATAAGTCCAACATATGGATACCTTGATCGAGTAGTATTCCACCTCCTGCAAGTTCTTTTTTTGATCTCCATGTATTGAAAAATGAGCTATCTACGCTCTTACCATATCTTCCTCTCATCCAAATAACCTTACCATATTCTTTCGAATCAATAAGTTCTTTCATATGTTTGATACTTCCATGATGACGATGATTAAAACCATACATAAGTTTTTTACCAGACTGCTTTTCAGCATTAATTATTTCTTGAACTTCAACAGAATTAAAAGCAGGTGGCTTCTCGCAAAATACATTTTTCCCAGAATTTAAAGCATCAATGGTAAGGTACTTATTTTTATAATTAGGAGTACAAATAAATATAGTATCTATATCCGCATCATTAATTATATCATTCGGATTTTTTGATATGGAAAATGCAAAATTATTTGGAAGAGTATTTTCTTCATATACTGAGGAAACTTTAGCTCCTTCATATTTCTCAATGGCTAAAGACCTAATCTTACCCATTTTCCCAAAACCAATTATACCACAACTAATCATTTATTATTCTACCAAATCCCACTGTAAAGCAGTACCTTTTTTTACATCTTTTCTAATTTTCCTCTTAAGAACAATATCATAATATTTAGGAGCAATCCCATATCCTGGTCGAATTACACGTATATTTTTTTTTGTCAACAAATCTCCTTTTTTTAAATCTTCTGATATATAAATTGATCTTCGAAAAGTTATTGAAGCCTTTTCATCATCCGTAGGGCCGTAAAAAATTTTCCCCAGTGAATGCCACGCACGCTTAGTTTCCACTACTAATGATTTCATTTCATCTGGTTCTAAAGAAAAATCAGAGTCAACTCCACCTTCTGTTCTGGATAATGTAGAATGTTTTTCAATCACGGTTGCTCCGTGTGCTACTGCAGCAACTGAAGCACCAATACCCATAGTATGATCAGATAATCCAACCTCACAATTAAAAAGCTCACGCATATGGCTAATAGTAAATACATTGCTATTTTTTGGAGACGCTGGATAGCTGCTAGTACACTTAAGCAAAACAAAATTTTTACAACCAAGACCTCTTATTGTACGTACAGTCTCATCTAATTCAGAAAGACGGGCCATGCCAGTAGAAATAATGATAGGTTTACCAGTTGATGCAACTTTCTTTATAAGCGGCAAATGAGTATTCTCAAAAGAAGCAATTTTATATGCTGGGATTTCTAGGTCCTCTAAGAAATCCACGGCTGTTTCATCAAATGGTGAACTAAAACAAATCATTCCAAGCTGTCGAGCTTTATCTATTATGGGCTTATGCCATTCCCAGGGAGTGTGTGCTTTATCATATAGGCTATACAGGCTTTCTCCTCTCCATAAACTATTAGAATCACCAATAAAAAATTCATCACTATTCACGTCTAATGTTAGTGTATCAGCAGTATAGGTCTGAATTTTGAGCGCATCAACTCCTGCTAATGAAGCTGCTTTAACTATGGATAGTGCTCTTTCTAAAGAATGGTTATGATTACCTGACATTTCA
>MDTB01189720.1_pt1 | contig 14512 bp, 10 predicted proteins | sample 811161 | NCBI WGS metagenome assembly MDTB01 (sample SAMN05326650, study PRJNA326480) | marine metagenome | isolation source: seawater | place: Mediterranean Sea | collected 2009
TAAGTAATTAATTAATTTTATGTTTTTAAATGTATAATATATATAATTATCAATTTAATTAATTTAATACAATATTATAATCAAATTATTTAATGATTTATAATAATAGATAAAAAAAAAGGGGTGCAAAGCACCCCTTTTCAATTGAAAAGAAACTATATCAACTTTCTTCTTCTACAACTTCAAAATCGGCGTCCTCTACCTCAGCCTCTTTGGAAGAACTAGACTCTTTACTTGCTTCACTAGTGCCAGAAGCAGTTGAAGTATTTTCTTGAGATGCTTGATACATTTTTTGAGCTAAAGGTTCCCATGCTTTATTTAAATTCTCTGTAGAATTTTTGATAGCATTAATATCCGATCCTTTATTAGCTTGTTTAAGTTGCTCTAATGCATCTTCAACAGGTTTTTTATCAGATTCGGTTAATTTATCTCCAGCATCTTTAAGCTGCATTTCTGTTTGATAAACTAATTGTTCAGCTGTATTATGAACATCAACTGATTCCTCTTTTGATTCATCTTCTTTAGCATGTTTTTCAGCATCTACTTTCATTTTTTCAATCTCATCATCTGATAATCCGCTTGATGCTTCAATACGAATTGATTGTTCTTTTCCTGTAGCTTTATCTGAAGCAGATACATTAAGTATTCCATTTGCATCAATATCAAACGTTACTTCAACTTGAGGCGTGCCTCTTGGAGCAGGAGGAATACCGTCTAAATGAAATCTTCCTAAAGATTTATTGTCTGCAGCCATAGATCGTTCACCTTGCAAAACGTGTATTTCCACAGATGGCTGATTATCAGCAGCAGTTGAAAATATTTGACTCTTTTTTGAAGGAATAGTTGAATTTGACTCAATAAGAGTTGTAGAAACCCCACCTAATGTTTCAATACCAAGAGATAACGGAGTAACGTCTAGTAATAATACATCATCTACATCACCAGCAAGAACTCCACCCTGAATTGCTGCTCCGATAGCTACAACTTCATCAGGATTAACTCCTTTACTAGGCTCTTTAGCAAAAATATCGTTCACAACATTCTGAACCATAGGTATTCTTGTAGAACCACCTACTAAAATTACTTCATCAATATCTGATGCTTTTAATCCAGCATCTTCAAGAGCTTTTTCACAAGGGTTAATAGTTCTATCAATTAAGTTCTTTATCAATGATTCATATTTAGCACGTGTTAAACTAATATTTAAATGACGAGGACCAGATGAATCAGCAGTTATGAAAGGCAAGTTTATATCAGTCTGTTTTGAAGAACTTAATTCACATTTAGCTTTTTCGGCAGTCTCTCTCAATCGCTGTAAGGCCATTGGATCAGCCTTTAAATCAATTGAATCAGATTTTTTAAATTCAGAAACTAGGAAATCAACTAAAACTTGATCTATATCGTCTCCTCCTAAATGTGTATCACCATTTGTTGACTTAACTTCAAATACGCCATCACCTAATTCTAATATTGATACATCGAAAGTACCTCCACCAAAATCGAAAACAGCGATTTTTTCATCTTTTTTCTTATCTAAGCCATATGCTAAAGCCGCAGCTGTTGGTTCATTTATTATTCTTCTAACATTTAATCCAGCAATAGCACCAGCGTCTTTAGTTGCCTGTCTTTGCGAATCATTAAAATAGGCAGGAACTGTAATAACAGCTTCGCTAACAGTTTCTCCTAAATATTCTTCAGCCGTTTGTTTAATTTTTTGAAGAACCATTGCGCTTATTTGCGGTGGAGCATATTCTTTATCTTGCGCGGAAAGTTTAACTTCACCACTTTTACCTGCAATTATTTTGTAAGGGATTTCAGAAATTTCATTTCCAACTTCTTCAAACATTCTTCCTATAAATCTTTTTGAAGAAGAAACAGTATTTTGAGGATTCGTCACAGCCTGACGTTTAGCTGGCTGACCAATTAAAGTCTCACCGTCCTTTGTAAACGCTACAACTGAAGGAGTAGTTCTACCTCCCTCACTGTTAGTTATAACTGTGGGGCTTCCTCCCTCCATTACTGCAACACATGAATTAGTAGTTCCTAAATCAATACCAATTATTTTTGACATCAATAACTCCTTTAAATTTTTTTTTACTTTTTAAATTATAATACACATTAATTATTACAAGAATTATGCCAAGAAGCTATATGTGACAGATTGTCAGTTATATTGATTTTGTTTTTTTAGATTTACCTTTAGTAGATTTATTAATTTTAGTTTTTTTAAGAATTTGTGTAAAATCTAATTCTTTATTTTTAGATTTGATTGTAATAGTGCCATTTTCTACAAATTCTCCTGTTAGAAATTTAGTAGATATTTGATTTTCAATTTCACTTTGTATCATTCTTCTTAAAGGTCTTGCGCCCCACTCTCTATGCGCGCCATCTCTTATTAGAATATCTTTAGCTGAAGATGTTATACGAAGCTTATTACTTTTCTTTTCTAGATTTTTCCGTAAATCAGTTAGTTGAATATCGATAATTGATTCTAAATCTTCTTTAGTTAATGAATTAAATATAATAAGTTCATCAATTCTATTTAAAAATTCAGGAATATAATATTTTTTAACTTCAGTCATAATATCTGTATAATTGTCATTATTTTCATTTTTTGTACTTGAAAAACCAAATGAGGTTGATTTTATTGCTTTTGTACCAACATTTGATGTCATAATAATTATTGTATTACGAAAATCTATAGTTCTACCTAAACTATCCGTAATTCTACCTTCATCTAGTATTTGAAGCAATATATTATATACATCTCTATGGGCTTTTTCTATTTCATCAAACAACACTACGGAGTATGGATTTCTTCTAACTTTTTCTGTAAGTTGACCTCCTTCTTCATAGCCAACGTAGCCTGGAGGAGAACCTATTAATCTAGAGACATTATATCTTTCAACATATTCGCTCATATCTATTTTAACTAAAGAATCTGTATTTGAAAATAAGTATTGAGCCAATACTTTAGCTAATTCGGTTTTACCAACTCCAGTTGGTCCAAGAAACATAAAAGAGCCTATAGGTCTATTAGGATCTTTCAAACCAGCTCGAGCTCTTTGTGTTGCTAAAGTTAATTTTTCTATTGCATCATTTTGGCCAATAACTTTATTTTTCAATTCGTCATTCATATGAAGAAGTTTTTCAGTTTCAGATTCTGCAACTTTAGCTAATGGTATTCCAGTAACCATAGATACAATATCAGCAACATCTTCTTCAGTAATTTCTGGCCTAGATGACTCCTCTGAATTATTCCACTTTTCTTGAGCCTCCTTTAATTTTGCAATCATTTTTCTTTCTTTATCACGCATTTCAGCCGCTTGCTCAAATCTCTGCTTTGCTATAACCGATTCTTTCTTTTTCCTCAAAGTAGATATATTTTTTTCTAATTTAAGTATTTCTTCAGGAACATGAATGTTATTTATATGTACATGCGAACCAACTTCATCCATCACATCAATAGCCTTATCAGGTAAATATTTATCAGAAATATATCGTTCACTTAATTCTACACATGCTTTAATTGCATTATCAGATAAAATTACTTGATGATGATCTTCATATTTTTCTTTAATACCATTTAAAATTTTAATAGTGTCAGCAACTGATGGAGGATTAACCATAACTTTTTGAAAACGTCTTTCTAAAGCACCGTCTTTTTCAATATACTTTCTAAATTCATTTAAAGTAGTTGCTCCAATAATTTGTATTTCTCCTCTTGCCAATGCTGGTTTAAACATATTTGCCGCATCTAATGATCCTGATGCGCCACCAGCTCCAACCAAGGTATGGAGCTCATCAATAAAAACAATAATTTCAGTACATGCTTCTAATTCAAGCATCATTGTACGCATTCTTTCTTCAAATTGTCCACGATACTTTGTTCCAGAAATTAAACCCGCCAAGTCAAGAACTAATACTTTTTGCTCCCAGAGTATATGTGGTACTGTCTTTTCATAGATTCTAAGTGCTAAACCTTCAACAATAGCTGTTTTACCAACACCTGGCTCACCTATTAAAACAGGATTATTTTTCTTACGTCTAGATAATATTTGTGCTAATCTTTCAACCTCTATAGACCTACCAATAACAGGATCAAGCTTTCCTTCTGAAGCCATTTTAGATATATCTCTACTAAAAAGATCCAAAGTTGGAGTTTTTGATTTTATTGAAGTTTTTACTACTTTTTTTAATGATGACGGCGTCATAGTTGACAACAATTCATAATCTACTGAATAAGAGCTTAATACTTCAGTAGCTAAACCTTCATCTTCCCTGGCTAGTGCTAAAAGTAAGTGGAGCTGAGTTGCAACATCTTCTTTAAAATTTTGTGCTTCACTAAATGTAGTTCGAAGAATTCTTTCAGCTCTTCTAGTTAGCGGAAGATGGCCAAGAGTCATTGTACCACCACTTGGTTTAACCATATCTTCAATCATCGCCTTCATTTCTTGGATATCACAACCTATAGTAATTAATATATTAGCTGATTTGCCAGCTTTATCTTTTATTATTCCTAACAATATATGTTCCGATCCTACATAGCTATGACCAAGCCTTACTGCTTCTTCCTTAGCAAATTTTAAAACTCGCTGAACACCTTTTGAAAAATTCTCTTTCATACGTTACCTAATATCCTTTATTAATAATCCGTTTTCAATATGATAAACGCTATCTGCAATGTTTACAATCTCTTCATCATGAGTAGCAATTATAAAAGATTGATTATAGTTTTCTTTTAAATCTAATATTAATTCTAACATTATTTTACTATTTTTCTTATCAAGATTGCCAGTTGGCTCATCAGCTACAACAACTAAAGGCTTATTAGCAATTGCTCTAAGAGCAGCTACTCGCTGCCTCTCCCCTCCAGATACTTCTGATGGATAATGATTTATCCTATCATATAAATTAAATAATTTAAGCATCTCAATGGAATCTTTTTCTGCATGTTTTATATTTTTATTTTTAAGTATCTGTGGTATGAGAATATTTTCAAATATTGTAAATTCTGGAAGTAAATGATGAAATTGAAAAATAAAACCTATTTTATTTTTTCTAATATCTGATAATTCCATTGAAGATTTAATTTTTATTTTATCAATAAACAAATCTCCAGTAAAATCTAAATCCAAAGTACCTAAAATATTTAATAATGAGGATTTGCCTGAACCTGAAGGTCCAACAATAACACTAATTTCACCTTTATAAATTTTAAAATCAATATTTTTAAGTATATTAATCTTACTTTGATTTTTACTATATGATTTACTTATTTTTTTCGCCTCTAATATCATATTTATTTTTTATAACCTATTGATTGAATTAAATTTATTTTTGCAGCTTTAAAAGAAGGATAAAGTCCTGATAAAATTAAAATTATTAATGAAATAGATGAAATGATTGATATATTTACATTTGTTAGAATTAATGAAAAATCAAAAACTAGCTGATCTTTAAATAGAAATTTTACTATTTCAAACTTATTATCAAAATATATAACTGAAAAGCTAAGCATTAATCCAATAGAAATACCTAAAAGACCTGTTAATATTGATTGAAATAAAAAAACATATATAACTTCCTTTGCTTTCATCCCAATTGAAATTAAAATTCCTAATTGAGGAATTTTTTTCATAACAGATAAACTCATAGTGCTAACAAGTGTAAAAGCAGAAATTAAAATAATTAAAAAACCAATAAGAGAATAAATAATTTTTTCTAATTTCATAGCAGAAATAAAAGATGTATACTCATCATCCCATTTAGAATAAGAAATTTTATCATTTATATTTTCAATCAATGCTAAATATTCATTATCTAACTCTTCATTAAGTAAAATAGAAAAATCATCAGGCTGATAAAGACTATTAATTAAATCATAATTTGAATAAATATAATTCTGATTAAAATCAATTAAATTTATATCAAATATACCATGAACTATAACTTTAATGGTTTCAGGAATACCTGTGAATATATTTATAGTTTTAGAATTAGTTATAAATACACTATCACCAATAATAACATTTAACCTTGATGCAAGGTTTTTACCAATATAAATTTTATTAAAATTGTTTATATCTATTGAGCTAATTAGGTTATTATTTAAAACATTTTTAGAAAACTCATTATAATCATCCATTCCTATCATATTAACTACTCTATAATTAATATTATTAGAAATTATAACTTGATCTTTTAATGATCTGTTTATATCAACATGCTTAATGATTGATTTAATTTGGTTGAAATCATTTTTATTAATATTATCTAACTTATATGAAAAAGATAATTGCTCAAGCTTTGAAAATATTGTTTTTTCCATTCCCTCCATAATTGCTACAGTTAAAAATATAACTGTTGATCCAATAATTACACCAACAAATGGAAATAAAAAACTCCAATTAAATTTTTTAGAATCATGCTTTTTAATTAAAAATTTGTAAATAAATATTAACTTATTCATAATCTAGTGATTTAACGATGTTATTTTTTGAACCGTAAATAGCAGGAATATATGAAAATAGGAGTGTTAAGGTAAAAGCTATCAAAGGATAAAATATAAAAGGTGAAAAAGAAATTTTAACAGGTAGGTGAGCCATAAAATATATATCAGCTGGTATACTAATAAATTTATAAACTAACTGTACTTTTAAAAAAATAAAACTAAATATAATTGCAGAAATCACTCCTAGAATACCAATAAAAAAACCTTGAAGCAATATAGTAGTTAAAATATTTTTTCTACTTAAACCTAATGTCATGAGTATGGCATACTCTTGAGTTTTTTCAATAATAATCATCCATAATGAAGCCGCTATGTTTAATACACCTACTATAATTATAAAAATCATTATAATTTTTATAGGTATATCATATACATTAAGCCATCTTAAAAGATTATAATGCCTATCTTTCCACGAACTAATAAAATATCCATCTTCATTTAGAAAACTTTCTAATTCAGATTTAATATTATCTATTTCATCTATATTTCTAGTATTTATAAGAATACCAGAAAACATATTTTGCATATTGAAAATTTTTTGAGCTTCTTCGATCGAAATAAATGTTAATATTTTATCATATTCTGGAAAATTTGTTTTAAAAATATTATCAATTTTAAATTTAGAAGCGTTTAAGGACTTATCTTGAATCATTTTCTCTGGATTAAACATTATAATATCTTCTTGAATATCTGCTTTTATAAAACCGGATAGTTTTTGACCGATGATTATATTTTTTTCTTGATTAAAATGAGAATTTTTTTTTGAAAAGTTATTTAAATTAAATATCTCATTTAAAGCCTTTTCATCAACTCCATATACAATTACACCCTGGGAATAGGATTTATTTCTTATAACAGCATGTTTTTCTATGAATGGATAATAGCTGTTAATATTGATATTTTTTAAAAGAAATAAAGAATCAATTTTTTCTAAATTAGATTTTGAAATACTTTGATTAAAATATTTATTTATTCTAATATGTCCATCTATTGAAGATAAATTTTTATTTATAGTTTCATTAAAACCTTGTGATATACAAGTTATAATTATTAATGAACTAACTCCTAAAAATAATCCGAAAATACTGTAAAAGGTAGAAAATGAAATAAAGCCAAAATTGTATTTCGATAAAAGGTGTCTAAAAGCAATTTTAGCTAATAGCTTCATTCTCCATCATTACGCAAGGCCGGAAAAAGAATTACATCTTTAATGGATTCTTCTTCTATAAGCAACATTACTAATCTATCTATACCTATACCAACTCCACCAGTAGGTGGCATTCCAGCTTCTAATGCTTGTAAAAAGTTTTCATCAACTATTTGAGCTTCTTCGTCACCAAGATCTCTTAATTTAGCTTGGTCTTCTAGTCTTGATCTTTGCTCTATAGGATCATTCAATTCACTAAATGAATTTGCAAATTCCATACCAGCAATAAACAATTCGAATCTTTCTACTATATTTTTATTGCCATTTCTATGAGATTTCGCCAAAGGTGAAATAGCTTTAGGATAATCAACTACAAAAGTAGGTGATATTAAATTAGGTTCTACAAATTCACTAAATATTAAATCCAGAATCTGTCCATAGTTCATATTACTATTTATTTCAAGATCTAGAGATTGAGAGATTTCCAACAATTCAATTTGATTTAAATTTGATACATCTTTGCCAGTATATTTTTCAATTAAATTAAACATAGATTCTTTTAAAAAAGGTTTCTTTAAATCTATCTTATTGCCTGAATAGTTTACTTTGTCACACCCATTTTTAATAGCAACTTCCCTTATCATATTCTCTGTAAAAGACATCATATCGAATACATCAGAATAAGCAGAATAAAATTCTAATGATGTAAATTCAGGATTATGATTTTTATCCATTCCTTCATTTCTGAAATTTTTAGCAATTTCATACACCTTATCAAATCCACCAATTATAAGACGCTTTAAATACAATTCATCAGCAATTCTTAAAAAGAACTGCTGATCTAATGAATTATGATAGGTTTTAAATGGTTTAGCAGAGGCACCTCCGTATACAGGCTGTAATACCGGGGTTTCAACTTCTAAATAGTTATTTTTATCTAAATAAGATCTAATTGATGATATGATTTTAGACCTTTTTACAAATTTTTGTTTAACTTTCAAATTTGCTATTAAATCTAGTTGTCTATGTCTATACCTCAACTCTTTATCATCAAAAGTATTAAATATTTCACCTTCTTTTTCTTTCATATTAGGTAGTGGTCTAATATTTTTTGATAAGAATTTAATTTCAAAAGATCTAATTGTTAACTCGCCTTTTTTAGTAAGAAATAATTCTCCGGAAATTCCAACAATATCACCTAAATCTAAATTGCTTACTATATTTTTATAATCTAAGCCTGGTAGTAAATCAGATTTTAAATATACTTGTATTTTACTATCTTGATCTTGTAAATGAATAAAACTAGCTTTGCCCATATTCCTTAAGGATATAATTCTTCCTGCTATTGACACTTTTTCACCTACTTTAAATTCATTTAGAATGCTCTTTATAGAGTGTGTTCTATTATATTTACAAGGGTATGGTTCAATACCATTACTACGTAAATCAATAATCTTATCTTTTCGATATTTAATTAACTCTTTGAGATTATTTTTATTTTCTGGTTCCAAATTAATTTCCCATTTTTTCTAATAAATAAGCACTAACAAAGCTATCAATATTACCATCCATTACAGATTGTATGTTTGATGTTTCATGGTTTGTGCGATGATCTTTAACTAAGTTATATGGATGAAAAACATACGATCTAATCTGACTACCCCATCCTATTTCTTTTTTTTGATTAAGTAGTTCATTACTTGCAGCTGACATTTGTTCAATTTTCAATTGATACAATTTAGATTTTAGCATTTTTAATGCTGTATTTTTATTAATTAATTGACTTCTTTGATTTTGACATTGTACGACAATGCCAGTTTCAATATGAGTAATCCTAACCGCAGAATCAGTCTTATTAACATGCTGCCCTCCAGCGCCGCTGGCTCTATAGGTATCAATTCTAATATCATTTTCTTCGATTATAATATCTATATCATCATCAATTACTGGAGAAATAAATAAAGATACAAAAGAAGTGTGTCGTTTTGAATTACTATCAAATGGTGAAATTCTAACTAATCTATGTACCCCTCTTTCAGATTTTAAATTACCATAAACATAATCTCCCGACACTTCTATACTAACATCTTTTAGACCTGCTTCTTCACCTTCCTGGAAATCTAATATTTTAGCTTTAAAACCAGATCTTTCAAACCATCTCATATATAATCTAAATAACATATTAGCCCAATCCTGAGATTCTGTACCGCCAGCACCAGGATGAATACTAATAATTGCGTTTCTATGATCGTCTTGGCCGTTTAACATTTTTCGAATTTGAATGAAATCAATATCTTTTTCAAAAATATTTAAAGCATCAATAGTATCTGCTAATACATCTTCTCCTTCTTTGATAAGTTCAAAATATGAAATAACTTCAGTATATTGAGAATCGATATTTTCCCACATATTCAATTCGTTTTCTAGCTTACTAATTGATTTTAAAATTTTCTGAGCAGTTTTATTGTCTTCCCAAAAATTAGCTTCAGTGGTTTTTTCTTGTAATTTAGCAATATTTAAATTAATAGCATCTTTGTCAAAGATACCTCCTAATTTGAATATACTTTTTTTTCAGTCCAGCAAATTTATCTTTAGCCTCTTTGAAATCAAGCTTCATAAAAAATAGAATCTTTATTATTATTTATTATTTTATCAATTATAAGACACATATTTCGAGTTTCTACTATATCATGAACTCTTAGAATATTTGCACCGTTTTTAACTGCCAAAGCAGCAGCACCAAGTGATGCCGGCAATCTGTTTTGGGGTGAATCATTATCTATACTCAAAAAAGATTTTCTTGAAATACCAACGAGTATTGGAAGATTAAATTGTTTAAATGCACTTAAACTATTAATAATAGTATAATTATCATTTATACTTTTCCCGAATCCTAAACCAGGATCTAAAATTATTTTATCCTCCTTTACTCCTAATGATAAAGCTAAATTTAATTTAGAGTCAAAATACTTAAGCAATTCATCAACTAAATTTTTATATTTTGGATTATTTTGCATATTTACAGGTTCTCCATTCATATGCATTACTATAATTTCACAATCAAATGAAGAAGCTATTTCAAACATTATTCCATTTTCACTCCCACCTTTAATATCATTAATTATTGTAAAACCGTTGTTTAGGGCTCTTTCAGCAACTCTGGGTTTATATGTATCAATTGATAGAGGAATTTGATTAAATGAAAAATTATCCAAAAATAAATTCAGTCTATTAAGTTCATCTGATTCAGAAACAGGGCGAGCGAAAGGTCTTGTAGATTCAAACCCTATATCCAAAATATCAGAAAATTTAATTTCATTATAATTGAAATTATAATTAGAGGGAATTCTACTTTTGGGATAGAATGAATCTGGAGTTCCATTAAGTATACCCATAATTTTTGTAGTTTTTTTTTCTTTATTGCACATATTAAGTTGCAGGTTTAGGCACTACCGAAATATTATCTTTATTAGAAGAATCATCTGAAGTTGAAGCCTTTCTTCTTCTTACTCTCTTTTTCTTAGGTTTATCAACTTCTCTTATAATTGGTTCACCTTTAATTACTTTTTCCATCTCTTTACCTGATATAGATTCATATTCTAATAATGCATCAGCAATATTATTTAAATCATCTATATATGTTGTTAAAATGTTAATAGCATTTTTTTCTGCTTTTTTAACAAATGTTGAAATTTCTTTATCAATTACTTGTGATATTTCATCGCTATAATCTTTGGATTGAGCAATTTCTCTTCCTAAAAAAACTTCTTCTGATTTCTTACCAAAAGTAAGAGGACCTACTTTATCACTCATTCCCCATTCACAAACCATTTTTCGACTAATATCTGTTGCTGTTGCTATATCATTTCCGGCACCTGTAGAGGTGTCATTAAAAATAATTTTTTCAGCACATCTTCCACCCATCAAAATATCAAGCCTTCCAAGTAAATATTGTTTTTGATAATTATGTTTTTCTTCTTGTGGAAGCTGAGCGGTAATTCCAAGAGCCATTCCTCTAGGAACTATTGTTATTTTATGTACAGGATCAGCACCTTTAGTATTATAAGCAACAAGTGCATGACCAGCTTCATGAATTGCAGTTATTTTTCTTTCTTCAGGAGTTAGTAACATACTTTTTCTTTCAACGCCCATCATAACCTTATCTTTTGCATCTTCAAAATCAATCATTCCTACTTTCTTTTTATTTTTTCTAGCAGCCAGAAGAGCTGATTCATTAACTAAATTTTCTAAATCAGCTCCAACAAGTCCAGGAGTACCTTTTGCTATATCTTTGAAATTAACAGTTTTATCCATTGGAACATTTTTAGAATGAATTTTTAAAATAGCTTCTCTACCATCAACACCAGGTGTATCTACAACTATCTGTCTATCAAATCGCCCTGGCCTTAATAGAGCTTTATCAAGAACATCTGGCCTATTTGTTGCAGCAAGCAAAATTACACTGTCATCAGTTGCAAAACCATCCATTTCAACTAATATTTGATTTAATGTTTGCTCTCTTTCATCATGACCTCCTCCAAGGCCTGCACCTCTATGTCTTCCTACAGCATCTATTTCATCAATAAAAATAATACTTGGAGAATTTCGTTTTGCTTGATCAAACAAATCTCTTACACGTGAGGCACCGACACCAACAAACATCTCTACAAATTCTGCGCCACTTATAGTAAAGAATGGGACGTTAGCTTCACCTGAAACGGCTTTTGCAAGTAAGGTTTTTCCCGTTCCTGGAGGACCCAACAGAAGAGCTCCTCTAGGTATTTTAGCACCTAATTTTTTAAATTTTTGAGGATGTTTTAAAAATTCAACAATTTCTTGAAGCTCAACCTTTGCTTCATCGCATCCCGCAACATCATTAAATGATGTTTTGGGCATATCAGGAGAAATAATTTTTGCTCTACTTTTAGCAAAATTAAAAATTCCATTTTGACCGCCCCCACCTTGCATTTTTCTCATTAAAAAAAACCAAAAAAATATAATTAATATCCATGGTGAAAATTGAATAATATAATCAAAAAGACTTAATGAAGGCTCTTCGAACTTGCATTTAATACCTTTCTCGATCCATGACTTTGTTATTTCATCAGTAATTTCTGGTAAAATTGCAATAAATTTTGTAAACTCTTTTTTATCACCTCCAGGGACTGTGAGGGGGACAGGCTCTTTAAATTCTCCTTTAAAACTTCTACCAGTTATAGTCCCTGATTCAACTATTCCCTGATCTATATATTCTTGAAATTGTGTATAATCAATAACTTGAGGTTTAAAATCAGTTGAGAACAGCTGTAAAGCTGTTATAGACATAACTATTATTAGAGCCCATATTAAAACATTTCCACCAATATTTTTCCAAATGTTATTAGAGCTATTTTTTTTGCTATCTTTATTCTTTTTCAATTTCCTCACCTTTCTTTAGCTGCATATATTCCATTCAATCCTCTATAATATTGTTTATAATCTAATCCATATCCAATAACAAAATAATCTTCAACATTAAAACCAATCCAGTCCAAATGAATTTTATTTCTATGAACATTATTTTTATTATTTTTATATAATAAAGTTGCAAATCTTATTGAAGATGGAGACAATTTACTAATTTCACCATATAAATACTTCAATGATAAACCTGTATCAACAATATCTTCAACAATAATTACATGCTTATTTGTGACATCGATATTTATATTCTTTTCTAAGTTAATAGTTCCTGAGCTTTTTAAATCATTTTTATAGGAAGAAATTTTTATAAAATCAACTTCAAATTCAATATCAATATTTCTAATTAAATCCGACATAAAAATAAAAGCTCCGTTTAAAACACCAATAATAACAGGTTTTTCACTTTTAAATTCTCTAGAAATATCTTCACCAATCTGATGAACTCTAGATTTAATTGAACTTGGAGATATTATTTCACTAAAAAACTTTCCATCAATCAAATAACTTTTTGTATTTTTTAAACTTGAATCCATTCAACTTGTTTAATTTGATCTTTTTTAAGACGCTCATAACTATCTAAAGACAAGGTCAATCCTGGAACCCATAAAATAAAATCGTCTTTATCAACTACTATAGGATATAATAATTTACTCATAATTGATATTTTATTTTCAATAAATAAATCACTTACTAATTTGCCATTTAGTGAATTATTATAAACTATATCTCCATGCCTCCACCTTCTTATAAAAATCCCTTGATCTATTTTATCTTTTGAAATAAATCTAATATTCTTATTTTCAAAAATAGATTGTTTACAATCATTAATTTTGATTAGGGAATCGTACCATTTAGATTTTCCTGATAATCTAATTTTTTTTGGAACTTTTTGTAATTTATAATAAAATTTAGTTACATATAACTCTCCTCTATTTTGTAAAAAAGTGATTTTATCAAATTTATACAATGATCCAGTTTTACTGTTTACTAGATAATTTTTAAAGTTCAACCAAAAACCACGAGAGTATATACCTGTATTTGTTTTTAAAATTTTTGAAAAAAGATAGTAAATAAATATTTTTAATTCTTCAATATTATAATTAATTATTTTTTCCAAATTTAATATGTGAAAGTATTTATTTGACTTAATTATAATATTATTTATATTTATATCTAGAGCATTAAGAAAAAATTTCATTCTGTAACTACCAGCACTACTTTTATTTATTAAATATTTCTCTAAGTTTATATTTATTGTTTTGGGTAATTGAATCAATCTGAGATAGTTCCTTCTTATTGTTAAATCATTATTTGTAGAATCATCGACCCATTCAAGATTATTTAATCTTGCATATTTAAGAATATTATTTTTTTTTATTGTCAATAAA
>MDTB01195578.1_pt1 | contig 14510 bp, 14 predicted proteins | sample 811161 | NCBI WGS metagenome assembly MDTB01 (sample SAMN05326650, study PRJNA326480) | marine metagenome | isolation source: seawater | place: Mediterranean Sea | collected 2009
AGGTATAACAGGATGGGCGCAAGTTTTATATCAATATGGATTTGATATTAATGACTCAAAACAAAAATTAATGTATGAACTCTACTATATTAAAAACTGGACAATATGGCTTGAGCTTGAAATTTGCATTAAAACAATTATCGTAATATTAGACAAAAAAGGAATTTAGTATAGAATATTGATTTAATATATGCTGTCGCCTTATTCAAATAATTCTTTAAATTCTATTAGCCCGGGTGGCGGAATTGGTAGACGCAAGGGACTTAAAATCCCTCGAGAGCAATCTCGTGCCGGTTCGACTCCGGCCCTGGGCACATGAAAATCTACTCTTTTTTTCTTTTTCTTATATTACTATCCTCATGTAGTAAAATTCCTGTTCCATCAACCATAGCCCCTAGCGAGAATACTAATGTTCAACCAGTGAGCTTTGGTGAAGAACCTACCAATTATCAAAATATTCTAAAAAATTACCTCATCATGAATTTAAAAAACTATAAGACTGCAAAGGTTGAATTTAGCAATTTACCTTCTAAATTTAGCATAGATCATCTTGGCAATAACTATTCCGGTTATAGAGTTTGTTTATCTATCAATGAAACAAGAGGCGAGTATTATACCGGATATAAAAATCATTTTTTCATGATTTATAATAACAAAGTTAATTTACATTTATATGACTCTGGCCTGTTAACAATCCCATTTAGCTATTGTGTTTCAAGGAATATTAATAATGAATATTTTATAGATGATATTCCTGAGCAGATTGAGGAGATTAGTGTAGATTCTATGGATAGTATTGAGTTAACTCAAAAAGAGAATACAAACTTTCAGAAATTAAAAAATAAATTTGATAAATTAAGGCAAGAAAATATCGAACTTAAGAAATTAAATAAAGACAACTCTAAAACAAACGAAAAAAATGTTAATGATTTAGCAAAAATGGATGTGCCTAGTGAGGCTTATGATGATAGAGATAATATTTATATCTCATGTATCTTCGATAAAATAAGCACAACATACATCTTCAATGCTAGTGAAGAATCATTTAAACTAATAAATAAGCTTGATGTAGTTACTTATGAAGTAAGCTTTAATGATGCTTATATAGTTGCAACTAATGAAGCACTAGAGTTAACCATCAACAGGGTAACTGGTAAAGCTGCTTTACAGGGTAGTATAATCAATAAGGGTATGTGTAATTTAGCAGATAAAACAAAATTTTAGGTATGCACATTTTAGATATAATCAATATAACCTTAGACGAATCAGCATCTCTGCATAGTTTAATAAGATCTGATCCTGTATTTATAAAATCTTTAGAAGATGCATCAAAGAATCTAATAGATACTTTTGAGCACAAGGGAAAAGTGCTCTTGGCCGGTAATGGTGGCAGTGCAGCTGATTGCCAACATATTGCTGCAGAATTTGTAGGACGTTTAAATTTTGATAGAGAACCACTACCTGCTATTGCTATGACTGCAAATACATCTAATCTTACATGTATAGCAAATGATTATGGGTATGATGAAATTTTTTCTAGACAAATTAGAGCTTTAGCATCTCCAAATGATACTTTGGTTGCATATACTACATCAGGTAAATCTCCAAATATTCTCAAATTAATAAAAGAAGCTAGGGGTAAAGTAAAACATATAATTTCATTAACTGGTAATTATACTGATGAGATAGCTGTAAACTCTGATGTTATTATTTCTGTTAAATCGGTGAAGACAACTCGTATTCAAGAATTACATGCAATTGCAGGTCATATTTTATGTGAAGTTGTCGAGGAGCATTTTTTTGGTGTTAGATAAAACAAGAAAGTGATAATTAAATACATATGATTTAATAATCATATTTATAAATGTCGCTAATAAATTTAATATTTAATAGTAGAATATCTTAAATAAAACATATAGAATTAAATTCTAAATTTAAGTCAAAATGATTCCAAGTCACATTTAAAAATAGAGAACAAAAAGGAAAATAATTAGTGAATAAGATAGAAAGAGACATGCTCAGTGTTCTCAAAGAGCTAAAAGAAGAATATGGTGCGGTCTCTGTAAAAGCTGAATTTGAAGCTGAAGGAACACGAACAGACGAGCTATTAAGATTACTTGATTTAGCCAGAAGACTAGATTTAGAGGTAGCTCTTAAAATAGGAGGATGCGAAGCTGTCAGAGATTTGATAGAAAGTAAGCAATTTGGAACAGACTATATCATTGCACCTATGGTTGAAACAAATTATGCATTGCAAAAATTTATATTAGCTATTAAGAAAGTCTATTCCTCAGATCAGCAAAATCAAACTGATTTTTTATTTAATTGCGAAACCCTCAGTACATACAATAATTTAAATGATATGTCCAAAATAGCTCAGGAATCAAGTGAAGTTCAAGGGATTGTATTTGGTAGAGTAGATTTTGTAACTTCGATGGGAATGTCGAGAGAAAAAATTAATACTCCAGAAATTTCAAAATATGTAATCGATGTTGCTAATAATTGCAAGGAATCAAATTTAGATCTAGTAGTCGGCGGCGGCGTCACACTTGAAGCTATTCCTTATCTCAAAGAGATAAAGGATGTTCATTTATCAAGATTTGAAACAAGAAAAGTAGTTTTTTCATCTGAAGCATTAAATAACGAACATATATCAAAAGGTCTTGAAAAGACTGTTCATTTTGAATTACTATGGCTCAAAAATAAGTATCAATACTACCATGAAATAACTAACGAAGATAATAGTCGTATTGAAATGTTGGATGCAAGATGGCAAGAATTATCAGAATAATAAGTTCTCTTTTTTACACATATACAAAATAAACCTAACTTAATTTTAGCTAAAGAAACAATAAATTTATATACTAATATTATCACCTTATGAACGACACAAATTCTTCTCAATTGAATGTTGCAATTAGTACTGCATTAGAAGCTGGAAAAATAATCATGCATTATTTCTCAAGGCTTAATGATTTGAAGATTCAAGAAAAAGGTTATAACGATTACGTTTCTCAGGCAGATCAAGAATCAGAAAAAATAATCATTAAAAGATTAAGTAAAGAATATCCAGAATATAAAATCACTTCTGAAGAATGCGGATCCAATTCAATACAATCTGAATATGAATGGTTTATAGATCCAATAGACGGCACTACAAACTTTATCCACGGTCTTCCTCAATTCGCAATATCAATAGGCCTATGCAAAAATAAAATTCCTATTCTGGGAGTAATATATGATCCATTCAAAAAAGAACTATTCACTGCTGAAAAAGGTAAGGGCTCTTACTTAAATAATAAAATAATTAAAGTATCAAAACTACCAACTATAGAATCTGCAATCTTTTGTACAGGTATACCATGGAGAAAAAAAGATTATAGTGGAGTTTATATTGAAACATTGAGAGCCTTAATGGATGCGAAATGCGGAAGCATACGAAGATTAGGTTCTGCTGCATTAGACTTAGCATACGTTGCATCAGGGAGAGTGGATGGTTACTGGGAATGGAATTTAGAGCCCTATGATATTGCAGCAGGAATTATAATTGTTACTGAGGCTGGTGGGTATATAAGTGATGCTAAAAACACTAAGAATTATTTCCAAAGCGGAAACATCATTGCAGCAAATAAAGAATTGCACCGTAAAATTATAGAAACTTTAGATAATAAACTAATATAAATTAAATATTACTTTTTTATATTTGTATTAATAACCCTAATACATACTCATACGAGTATAAATAATATATACTGCATAAAAATAAATTAATAACTATTTAATGATGAGCAAAATAACTGTAGCTGATTTGTTTGTAAACTTTCTTGAATCATATGGCATTAGTGATTCATTTATGCTGACAGGTGGAGGGTCAATGCATCTAAATGACTCTTTTAGAAAAAATTCAAAAATAAGAAAGTATTTACTTCATCATGAACAAAGCTGTTCAATGGCTGCTGATTCGTATTTTAGAATATCTAACAAACCTGCTGCTGTATGCGTTACGGCAGGACCAGGTTCAGTCAACGCTCTAAATGGAGTTTTTGGGGGTTATGTAGACTCAATACCAATGATCATAGTTTCTGGTCAAGCAAGAACCAATAATATAGCTATTGATTTTGTTCCTGGACTTAGACAATTTGGAGATCAAGAAGTTGATATAGTAAATATGGTTAAGCCAATTACGAAATTTGCAGTAAGATTAAAAAAAAATGATAACTTTATAAAAATATTTCATAAAGCATTATCATGTGCTACGACTGGTAGACAAGGACCTGTATGGATAGATATCCCAATAGATATTCAAAGCATGTTAATCGACAAACCAAAACTAAAAGACTATAAAATAATTAACAAAATAAACTCCTATGATAAAAAAAACTATTTAGACAAACAAGCAGATAAAATTATTAGATCATTGAAAATATCAAAAAGACCAGTGATATTAGTTGGAAATGGGGTAAGATTTTCTGGAAGATATAATGAATTTTTAGAATTAATAAATAATTTATCAATCCCTGTTCTTCCTGTTTTTAATTCATCTGATTTAATACCAAATAAACATCCATCATATTGTGGCAGACCAGGTGCAGAAGGTGAGAGGGCTGGTAATTTTGTTCAGCAAAATTCTGATTTATTGATCATTATAGGCGCTAGAATGCATATAAGGCAGGTTGGATTTAATATACAATCTTTCGCAAGAGGTGCAAAAAAAATCATGGTCGATATAGATCAAGCAGAGATGAAAAAACCAAATTTAAATATAGATGTAAAAATTCATGCTGATTTGAAATATTTTATTCCAATACTATTAAGGAAAACAAAAAAATATAAACCTAAAAATAATCACCTTGATTATCTCAAATGGAGCAAAAAAAGAGTTAAATTACATCCTGTCGTACAACCTAAGCATCTAGTATCTAGAAAGAATACTATCAACCCATATGTAATGATGGAAAAGCTTTTCCTAAAGTTTAAAAATGATGAGACAATTGTAACAGGTGATGGAACTGCAGTTGTAGTATCGTTTAAAACTGCAGTTATAAAAAATAAAATGAGATTTTTCCATAATAAAGGTTGTGCATCCATGGGTTGGGATTTACCAGCTGCAATTGGCGCATCTGTAGCATCTCCTAAAAAAAAGAGGATAGTTTGTATCACGGGCGACGGAAGTATAATGCAAAACCTTCAAGAGCTTCAAGCTATAGTTCATCATGATATGCCGATAAAAATTTTTATCATAAATAATGATGGCTACCATTCAATACGACAAAGTCAGGCAAATTATTTTAATGGAAAAGAAATTGGCTGTGGACCTTCTAGCGGGATATCTTTTCCAAACTTTAGAGACGTTTTTAAATCTTTTGGTATAAAGTCATATAAGGTAACCTCATTGAGCGAATTAGAAAAAAATATTAATAAAGCTTTTAAAACTAAAGGACCTTGTTTAGTTGAAGTTTTTGTGGACAAAGATCAGTTATTTGAACCTAGGCTGTCCTCTAAAAAACTAGAAGATGGACAAATTGTCTCAATGCCCTTAGAAGACATGGCCCCTTTTCTGGATAGAGAAGATTTTTTATCTAATATGATAATAAAGCCATGGAAAAACAAGGATAGTTGATTTAGTAAACACCTAATATATGAATATGAAATATATTTTTTTCGCTCCATTTTATCAACAACACTCTAATGGCATAGGATGTTTCTGGGAAGCAGCCTTACATTTCTCAAAATTGAGAGAAGTGGTTATATGCCAATTCTACCATGGAACTGACTATCAAGGGATACCAAACAAATACAATAACATCCAGATAATAGAAAATATCAATGACATTAATATATCCAACCAAGATATCGTTATATATCCTGATTGTGTTCCAGACAACCCCTTAAATCATCATAATATTGCAAGATATCAAATGTGCAAACCTTTCCTACTTAATGGTTTAGGCAATAAAACCAATCAATATGATTTTTGTTTTTCTTATTCAAATGCTGTTTCAGATGATATACCTCAATACCTTGTTTTTAGGGAAGAGATACAGCATTTGCAATCACAACCAAATACAATTAGGTCTAACAAGGCTTTGATATATTATGGAAAAACAAGGATAGGACAAGATTATAAAAATCTGAATTCACTTTTAGATAATTTTGATGATGTGAATATTATAACTAGAAGTCATCCAGTTTCAAAAAAAAATCTATATCAACATATTTCAGAAAGTAGACTCTTAATATCATTCGATCCATTAAGTTTTGTAATGCACGAAGCAACACTTCTCGGGACACCAGTCTATGTACATGATAAAGCATTTAAGAAAGATTATGATAATTTTAATATTAAATTACATGGATTTTATTATGATGTTACAACTAAAGATTTAAACAAAATTTATACTGATTCACAGGATTTATCTAATCTTGCTAAAGGAGAAATTGTCAAACATAACGAAAAGATAAATCAAATAACACATGAACTAATTCTTTTAATGGAAGAACATTTTCAACAGAAAAAAAGTAATTATAATATCTATGAGAAACGACTCTATAATGATATTAGCTTTTTTAAAAATAATTGGGGTTATTCAAATATATTCAACATTTCTTCACAGAAAAATATTCTGAGATATCATATAATTAACAAATATAAATTAATAGGAATTATGATTTTTATACCTTATAGAATAATCCGTAATCTTAGAAATATTATGAAAAACATATTTAATCGAATTATATCTTCATTTAAAGAATTATTCACACCAGAAGAAAAGTCCATAATAAAAGATTATTTGGGTAAATATAAGAATTATGATCTAAAGCTTAAAGAATCTTATAAGATAAATACGTTGCGAAAAGTTGTCTCAAAAACTAAAATAAAAAGAAACATAGACACAAAAAATATATATATAGATAAAAATATAGATATAAATCATGATAAAATATTTAAACCTACCAAGTTTATTAAGTTTTTCTGGAGATAGTTAAATGTATTTTCAAAGAAAAGAGTTAGAACAAAGCATAGCTTCAAAAGATAAGAGGATAAAAAATTATTTTGATACCTTTGGGTTTGTTGTTATAAGAAATATGATTCCTAAAAAAGATTTTAAAATACTGCTCAAAGAATATGATGATGCATACAACAAATGGGAAACTCAAAGAAATGGCGGTGAAGAAATCAAATCACCGATTTATAAACTACTTAACAGTCTACACTTGAAGGGCAAAAAAAAATATGGAATAAAAGAAGCGATTGCAAGTTTTAGAAGGGGTGGAATGAGATTTCATCCAAATTTTGTTGATGGTTCTGAAATTTATTCAAAATATTTTTTTACAGAAGAATATAAAAATATATTTAAATATTTTGCAGGTGAAAATTGGTTATATTTAGGTTCTGATGGAAGTAATTTTATTACTTCAAGCTTTCCATGGCATAGAGACTGGTTTGTTAAAACACCGATGATGAAATTCAATTTCTACTATAATCCTTGGCCTTTTTTAGGTGGTAAATTCTTAATAATTCCAGGAAGCGGTATAGCTGATGATGCGTATAGTCAAATGATACAAAAGTGTATCGCATGGCCAATGGCAAATAAAAAACCTGGTGGTATGTCTGAGAACGACAGATTGCCAGATGTGAAAAACCCACGAAATATATTCAGTTTTAAAAATAAATCGTCTAAATTAAAGGAAGTACCGCATATGCAACTTACTTTAAAAAAGGGTGATTTAATATTATTTGATCACAGATGTGTCCATGCTGTACAAAATTGCTTTCCCTCATTTCAGAGAAGACTTATGACTTTACTTATTTCCAAAAATGCTTATGATTTTTCTGACGATCACTATTCATTGAAAAATAATACAAGAGAATCCCTAATGAGAGAGGTTGTTGATTTAGTCGTCTCAGAGAGAAATCACATTGGCATTAAACCATATGGAAATCATATAGGCCCTATTGAAAATACAAATAACTTTATAAAAATTGAAAAAACTACTGATAGTAATGAATACAATAAAGGTTCTTTCATAACATCAAAGGGGAATAAATTTGAATCAATAATGGATATGGATTTTTATGCTAATCAAGGTAAAAATTACAGAGAATATATTGAAACGGGAAATGAAGTCAAAGCAGACAGAGCTAGCAGTGAGATGGATTACTCATACGGAGATGTTCACCTAGGTGTAAATGCACAAAATATTGATTCTAAAAGAGAATCTGAGTAAAAATGGAAATATCAAAAAATTATACAATGTCTTCTGACATAAAAGAATCTCTTATTCAATGGAAATTCTGGCTAAATATGAGCGTCTTAGATATTAAAAATAAATATATAAGAACCGTATTAGGGCCTTTCTGGGTTACTGGGACTGTTGCTGTTACAATTATCGCTATAGGACCAGTTTTTGGTGTTATTTTTGATAGACCACTAGATTCTTATTTATTACATTTGGCTACTGGAATGACATTTTGGATTTATATAAGCTCCTCAATAGGAGAATCATGTGGAGTATTTTTAGAAAATGCAACTATCATTAAAAATACTGATAAACCAAAATATATTTACATATTCCGAATAATATCTAGAAATACCATAATATTATTTCACAACATAACTATTCCAGTATTAATAGGCGCCTATTTCGGATTTTTTTCATATAATCTTATATTCTTAGTTCCTTTTATTATTTTGACTTCACTACTACTTGCACTTATAGCTTTACCTGTGGGCATACTATCTACGCGTTACAGAGATTTCATTCCGTTCGTTCAAAATATCTTACAATTATTCTTTTTTTTAACACCAATTTTTTGGGTAGCTGGTACTGCTACTGCAAGATTTTCTTTTTTACATTTGAATCCATTTGATTATTTATTACGCGCACTTAGAATGCCATTTTATAGTACATATGATTTTAAAACATTTGTAATAATATTTATATTTATGATAATTTTTTATTTATTATCGGTATTACTATATAAAAAATATTCAAACAAAATCAGCTATTGGTTATGACTGATTCACCATACATAAGACTAAAAGATGTATGTGTTGAAATACCAATTTTTCATGCTGAATATTTTTCATTAAGAACTTCAATAGTCAAAAAAAATAAGAAAACATTATTTATTGATGCTCTAGACAGTATCAATCTTAATATTAATAGTGGAGATATAATAGGTCTTTATGGCCCGAATGGATCTGGAAAAACAACTTTGTTAAGAACAATTGCTGGTGGTTATACACCTTCAAGTGGATCTATTGAAAGATTAGGTTATATAAATAACTTAATAGAAACTGGTATAGCTATAGATTTTGAATCTTCAGGATATGATAATATAAAATTAAAGTTAGACTTTCTTGGTTATGACAGTAATAAAATAGAATCAAAGCGCAAAGAAATTATAGAGTTTACTGAACTTGGTGATGCCATATATAACCCAGTTAGAACTTATTCAACTGGTATGGTAATGAGATTAACTTTTTCTATAGCGACCTCAATACCTGCAGATATTATTCTTTTAGATGAATGGCTAAGTGTTGGAGACCATAATTTCCAACAAAAAGCTGAAGACAGAATGAAAAAAATAACTTCTGATGCAAGAATACTAATTATTGCATCACATAATATAGATATGCTAAGAGATATCTGTAAAAAAATTGTTCATCTTGATGGAGGTAAATTATCCTCTATAGAAGATATATAAAATAATATTTTTTTCTCTTCGGTGATAATAATTTGTTTCCTGTATTATATTAATAAGAAATAAATTATACTAATGATGTACAACTTATTAGATTAATTTATGAAAGCAGTTCTTCTAGCAGGCGGATTTGGCACAAGGATATCAGAAGAAACTGATGCTAAACCTAAGCCAATGATAGAAATTGGCGGTAAGCCACTTTTGTGGCATATTATGAAATTATATTCATATTATGGTTGTAATGAATTTGTAATATGCTGTGGATTCAAAGGTTATGTCATAAAAGACTACTTTATAAATTTCGCTAGTCATATGTGTGACATAGAAGTCGATTTAATAAAGAATAAATTTACTACCCTTAAGTCATATGCTGAACCCTGGAAAATAACTTTAATTGATACTGGCTTAGAGACAATGACAGGCGGAAGACTTCAGATGATATATAACTACGTAAAAGATGAGGATGATTTTTATATGACTTACGGAGACGGACTTTCTAATATTAATATAACTGATTTATATAAATTTCATAAGAAGCATGGGAAAGATGCAACAATGACCGTTGTTAAGCCTCCTGGAAGATTTGGTTCTGTTAAAGTAGACAATGATAAAGTAAATAGCTTTATAGAAAAACCTGCGGGTGATAACAATTACATCAACGGTGGATTCTTTGTCTTAAAACCAAATGCTATAAAAAATTATATTGATACCGCACAAACTATCTGGGAAAAAGACCCTCTTGAGAAACTTGTCAAGAATGATTCTTTATATGCATATAAGCATGATGGTTTCTGGCAACCAATGGACACCTTAAGAGATAAAAGGCTTCTTGATGATTATTGGGAATCTAATAACCCTCCTTGGAGAGTTTGGTGATTAATTCAAATTTCTGGTCAGGAAAAAAAGTTCTTATAACAGGGCATAATGGTTTCAAAGGAACTTGGCTCACGCTACTTTTAAAAAAACTTGGGTGTGAAATACATGGTATATCTTTAGATCTTGAAAACAATTCTCTAGCAAAAGATATTGAAATTGAAAAATATTGCAACGATCATATTGTAGATTTACGAGACAGAAAAAAAACTCTTGCTATAATATCGAAAATTAAACCTGAAATCATTTTTCATCTTGCTGCACAATCTCTCGTATTTCGTTCATACTCAGATCCATATTTAACATATACTTCAAATCTAATTGGCTTAGTTAATATTCTTGATGCGTCAAGAAATTTAGATAGTTGTAAAACAGTAATTAATATTACTTCTGATAAATGTTATAAAAATTTGGAATCTAATGAAGGTTATGTAGAATCTGATATCCTTGGAGGCCGTGATCCTTATAGTAACAGCAAGGCATGTTCTGAATTAATAACAGAGTCATATAGAGAATCTTTTTTTAAAGAGAAGAATATCTCATGTATTACAGCTCGAGCAGGAAATGTCATTGGAGGCGGAGACTGGTGTGAAAATCGATTAGTACCTGATATCTTCAGATCTATTATTTCCAATACATCTATTACCATAAGAAATCCAGATGCTATACGTCCATGGCAACATGTACTAGAGCCGCTTGGAGGGTATATTAGTCTTGCTGAATTATCATATAAAAACAATAATTTCTCAGAAGCATGGAATTTTGGTCCAGAGAAGGATAATTTTAAAACTGTAAATGAAGTTGTAATGCAAGTATCGAAATACTTTAACTTAAATGGTAAAATCCAAGTTGAAAAAAATGAACTTCATGAAACTCAAATATTAAAACTTAATATTATAAAATCTAAATCAAGACTACCATGGAAACCTCAATGGAATTTTGAGAGAACAATTGCGCTTACTTGTGAATGGTACAAAGAATATATTAATAAAAATAATATCGAAGAATTTACCAATAAGCAGATCACTACCTATTTAAATGAAATTAATAAATAATTTTAGTAAAATACATAAATAAATTTATCAAGGAGAGATTATGACTAAAGTATCTTATGCTCAAACAGTATATGGTCAAGAAGAAATTGATGCTGTTGTTTCATGTTTAAAACATAGTACTCAAATGGGTGAAAAGTCATCCATATTTGAAAAAAATATTGCTAAGTTGTTTGCAAAAAAATATGGATTATTTGTAAATTCTGGATCATCGGCTTTATACTTAGGAATGGAAGCATCTTCTTTTAGTGAAGGTTCTGAAATTATTACTCCAGCACTTACATTTTCAACTACTGTAGGGTGTGTGGTTAAAAATAACCTTATCCCTGTATTTATAGACGTTGGTCCAAGTGATTATTGCATAAACACAGATCAGATAGAATCTATGATAACTGAAAAAACAAGAGCAATATTAGCTCCAAATTTAATGGGAAATTTATGTGATTGGAAAACTATTCGAGAAATTGCAGATAAATATAATCTTATGGTTATCGAAGATTCTGCAGACACACTTGGAGGAAGAATCAATGGCAAACTTGCTGGATCATATAGTGATTGGGCAATCACAAGCTTCTATGGATCTCATATTATTAATTGTGCTGGTAATGGTGGAATGTTATGTGTTAATGATGATGATATATATAAAAAAGCAAAATTATTAAGATCATGGGGCAGATCATCTTCAATTTTTGATGAACGCAGTGAAGAAATAGAAAATAGATTTAATGTTAAGATTGATAATATAGATTATGATGCAAAATTTATTTTTGAAGAAGTTGGCTATAACCTTGAGGGCTCAGAAATAGGAGCTGCATTTGGACTAGTTCAACTAAAAAAATTACAATCTAACATCAAAGTACGACAAAATAACTTCAAAATTCAAACAGCTTATTTCAACCAATATCCAGACTTATTTACAACGCCTACAATACATCCTGGCATAGATTCAGCCTGGCTAGCATTCCCGGTAATAATTAATAATGATGCTCCGTTCTCTAGAAGAGATTTTCAAATCTATCTTGAGAAGAATAACATTCAAACTAGAACTGTTTTCACTGGAAATATAACAAGACAACCAGGATTTAATAAAATTAATATGCGAAAAATTGATTCAATGCCAAATTCAGATAGAGTAATGCAAAATGCTGTTCTTCTAGCATGTCACCATGGCTTATCTGATGAGATGATTACTCATATGCATAATACTATTGATAAATTTATTGATATTAAAATGAAAAAATGAAAATACTCATACTAGGTGGTTCAGGTTTTTTTGGAAAATCTATAGTAGACTATTTTCAGAGGGTTGTATTTCCTAGTAATAAAGACTACAAGTTAATATTAGCATCAAGAAATATACAATCAATCCATGATGATATTTCGTATAAGTACCTTAATAGTCATATCTATCTTGAAAATATTGATGTTACAACTTGCAAAAAGATTCCAAATGCTGATTTAGTAATTCATGCAGCTAACACTACAAGCGAAGAAGAATATAACACAAGTCCTTTGACCAATAAGGAAATAATAATTCAAGGTACAAAAAATATAATGAAATTATTACATCGTAATACATCATTTATGTATATTAGCTCTGGATCTGTTTATGGTGTTCAAGAAAATATTAATATAAAATTTCCTGAAGAATCTTCACTTAATACAAAACAACATAATGGACCAAAAAAGATATATTCAGAATCTAAGGTCATTGCAGAAAATATTGTAAGAGAGTACTCAAAAAAAAATAACATAAAGTCTACTATAGCAAGATGCTTTGCATTTATTGGTAAACATACACCTAGGAAAAAACATTTTATAATTGGTAACGTTTTAAATGCTATTGAAAATAATAAACAACTTATTATTTCCTCAAAGAAACCTATTTATCGTTCATTCATGTTTGCAGATGATTTAGTTAGCTCATTATTGTTCATAAACAAATTCTCAAATAGTTTAAGCGAGACATTTAATATTGGCTCCGATGAATATTATGAGATTCATGAATTAGTGAAAACGCTCAATCAAGAATATAAAATTGATATTAAAGATAGTAATACTGCTGATTTTTCAGAAAAAGCAGATATTTATCTACCAAATATTCAAAAACTACTGTCTCATGGATTTAAAGCTAGTTATAATCTGAAATCAGCGATGAAAAATATTATTAACTAAGACTTATCATAAGGATCTGACTTTATACATTTTTGGATAAATCTTTTAAAACGAGTAGATAATAATCTATATAAAAAAATTACTACAGCTCTTATAATATATCTCAAATATTTGTACTTAGTAACTTTTGAATAAACTATATAAATTATTCTTATAAAGAATTTAATTAAGCTATATCTAGAATTTTTTCCTGATTTAAGTTCATTTTCATCTTGAATAATAAAATTATTACTTTCAATAATATTATTTTTTATTCTTTCATAAGTATCGTCTGTAAACTCTTCCTTATGTAGCATAATTTTTTTCAGAAAAGCTAATAAGTCATTAATACCTTGTTTTTTCCATTTTTCAAATTCCTCTTGAAATCTGAATATTTGATTCATTGCATAATCTATATCATTTTGTGATACATCTCTTTTGAATATCATTCCATGAAAGTAAACCTCATTATGTGTGAGAGGTTTGCCTTTATAAAATTTACCATTTGGGTGAATATTAACTGGACATCCTAGTAACAAAGCTTCATATATTAAAGCAGTATCCTCAAAAATATGAATTAACTTGGCCTTTGACAATAGTTCAAAAATTTTAGTTCTTGATAATGAATCATTTTGATCTCTATTTATTTTTTTTAATCTTTTGATATTATGTGGAATTGTCCCACCTAAGTTAGTAGTAAATTTACCATCATAATAATATTC
>MDTB01221037.1_pt1 | contig 14510 bp, 10 predicted proteins | sample 811161 | NCBI WGS metagenome assembly MDTB01 (sample SAMN05326650, study PRJNA326480) | marine metagenome | isolation source: seawater | place: Mediterranean Sea | collected 2009
AACCTCATCGGCCAGCCTTACCCCACTCTCCCGTAAATTCGCAATTTCCCCTAAACCTAGGGTATCATGCTTAAAGTTTCCCCAAGATTTTACCAGCGGGTTAGGCGAAACATCAGCATTTACAGGATATTCGCCGTTTTTCTCGGCGTAGAGCCGTTGGCCTTCTCGGCTTGCCAAAAATTCCATCAATAGCAAAGCTTCCTTGGGGTTTGGTGAAAATTTTGCCATCGAAACACCACTGACATTCATATGGGTACCCCGATTTTCTTGGTTAGGAAAAACAATCCTTACTGACTCTGCCCATTTTTTTTGCTCAGGATCCGCCAACATTTTAACCATGTAATAATGATTAATAACAGCTACATCACATATGCCACTATAAATTGCTTTTACTTGAGCCCTATCATTTCCTTGTGGACGCCGCGCGAGATTGTTTTTCAAACCGGTCAACCAAATTTTTGCTTGATCAGATCCATGAGCCGCGATAACACTCGCCGTAAGTGCTGCCATGTAGGGGTGTTTACCTTGACGAGTACAAACTCGCCCCTTCCATTTTGATTGAGCCAACTCCTCATAGCTCGATATTTCGCCTTTCTTGATACGTTCGCTTGAAACAACTATTACTCGCGCTCTAGAAGTTAGGCCAAACCAAAAACCGTCTGGGTCTCTAAAGTTAGAAGGTATATTTGCGTTTAAGGCCTCTGAATCAATGGCCTGCACCAAACCCGCCGTTTTAAAATTCGTAATACGACCGATATCCACAGTGAAAATTAAATCAGCAGGACTATTGTTGCCTTCATTTCTTAGGCGCTCTAACATACCTTTTTGCGCATATACCGCATTTACGGCAATACCGGTTTTTTTGGTAAACACTTCAAACATTGGTTTCACTAATTGAGGCTTTCGATAACTGTAAACATTAACCTCTTTAGTAAAAGCCGTCTGGGAAATCAAACAAGATAAAATCGCTGTAATGGAGATAATATTTAAGCATTTCATAAAATTTTTCCTAAACGTAGTTTAATAATAACGTTTCTCAGAGTAATAATGATATGCATTATACTAAGAATTCCCAAAAATACCATCTCACTCGCTGAATCACTGGCGCGACCAAGTAGACCAGCTACCTATCCTGCAAGATAAATTCAGCACCTTTTTCAGCTATCATCATGGTGGGCGCATTAGTGTTTCCCGATGTGATCGTAGGCATTACGGAGGCATCTATAATTCGCAGGTTTTCCATTCCATGAACCAGCAACCTATCACTCACCACTGCTGACTTATCGCTTCCCATTTTACATGTCCCTACCGGATGAAAAATTGTCGAACCAAGATCTCCTGCTGCGCCAATCAACTCTTCCTCATTTTCAAAACTGAGACCTGGCTGAAATTCCTCTGGACAGAAAGGCTGAAGCGCCTTTGCTTTCATAATTTTTCGAGTAAGCCGGATAGAATCAACAGCGACGTTTTTATCCTCTCTTGTTGACAAGTAATTCATTTTGATCCGGGGATGCTCTAAAGGATCTAAACTGATCGCTGAAACCTGTCCTCTACTGGTAGGTCGGAGATTACAAACCGAAGGCGTGATAGCCGAGAATGAGTGTAACGGTTCTCCAAACTTATCTAATGAAAGAGGTTGGACATGCCACTCAATATTAGCCGAATTTTGAGACTCGTCACTTTTTGCAAAAGCTCCAAGTTGAGAAGGTGGCATAGTCAAAGGCCCTGTGTGAAACATAAAGTATTCCAATCCCATTTTTATTTTTCCGGCAATGCTATTGACTCGATCGTTCAACGTTATTGTATTTTTTACCTTGTATTGTAATCGGATTTGCAGATGGTCTTGGAGGTTCTTTCCGACACCATCTAATTTATGAATTAGCGGTATTCCTAGACGCTTCGACAGTTCTCCATCACCAACTCCCGAAAGTTCCAATATATGAGGACTGCCAATACTTCCGGCACTCAGTATTAATTCAGAACCAATCTCGACGTTAAATTTCCCTCGGTTTTTTTCCACACAATCGACTCCAATAACCCGCTTCTTTTGATGTTGAGTATCAAGTATAAATCTTTCAACATGTGTATTTTTCATAATAGTTAGATTTTGTCGTTTTTTAATAGGCCACAAAAATGCCCGAACCGCGTTCCAACGAACACCATTTCTCTGATTCATTTGAAAATACGCATTGCCAAAATTATCGCCAGTATTGAACTCCTTAATCTTCGGAATACCTACCTCTGCCGCCGCATCCCTCCACGCATCCAGCACCTCCCAATTTACCCGCCTCTCTTGAACAGGCAACTCTCCTGCATGGCCATGATACTCATTTGACCCATGGACATAATCCTCCATGCCCTTAAAATAAGGAAGGACTTCATCCCAACTCCACCCTTTGTTCCCCAAGGCATTCCAATGATCGTAGTCTGATCTTTGTCCTCGCATGTAAATCATGGCATTAATCGACGTACATCCTCCCATGACCTTTCCTCTAGCATATCCTAGGGATCGCCCGTTTAATCCCTGATCTGGTTCTGTTTTAAAACACCAATCAGTCCTAGGATTACCTATGGTATAAAGATATCCGACTGGAATAGGAATCCAAAAATAATCGTCTGAGTCCCCAGCCTCTAGAAGCAAAACTTTTATTTGGGGATTCTTTGAAAGCCGATTTGCCAAAAGACAACCGGCAGAACCTCCACCAACGATAACGTAATCATACCCTGAAATTTTTTGTCTCATGTCCAACCCTGTAGTTTACTCTGACAGCGAAATACCTATCATGCGATCTTAACCAAAAAAATCGCTTCATTATGAAAAAATATAGGCGTAATGCCTCCGACCCAGTTAATTCTCCACCAATTTTATGACGGACTTTAATTTTTGAGGTAAAGTTCTCCCCATTCGCGCTCTCCTTCCCAAAAAGTGCGATAACTTATCGCCTTTAAGCGAGATCTCTTTATTTTTTTTACTTCGAATACCTACGCCTGAAACTGTAAGCTTAAGATTTGAAATAACTGCCGATGCAACTAACGTTTCCCCCTCATGCAAACCCATTAATATCGTTCCGCGTCCCTTTACCATCGTTTTAAGCTCATTTATAGAGAAAATTAATAAACGAGATTTGCTTGAAATTGTCGCGACATAATTACTAGCCCCCTCTTCGACTTTGACAGGAGCGAGCATTTTTTCACCTAATCCCAAAGACATAAATTCTCGTCCAGACCGCCTATTAGTGACCATATTAGAAAGGGTAGATAAAAATCCGTAACCCGCATCAGAACAAACAAGAAATCTTGTTTGTTCTGATCCCGACACGCAAAAAATTATATGTGCTCCATCTTGCACGTCAACCAGCGAAGATACAGGCAAACCATCTCCACGACCTGAGGGAAGCTGCTCTATGTTTAAGCAATATGAGCGTCCTTTTGAATCCAGAAAAACCACCGGATTTGTGGTTTTTAATTTTAGAAACGCAGCCAGAGAGTCCCCTTCTTTGAAGGTTAATGAATTCCTGTCAACCTCCCAACCTTGGCGACATTTAATCCAACCCTTACTTGAAAATATTACCGTAACCGGTTCATCAATCACTGGAGTCTCTATCACTGCTCTATCAGCCACTTCTACAAGTGTTCTTCTTTTGTCACCAAATGCACTTACATCTCCGGCAATTTCCTCAGCTACCGATTTCTCTAGAATACCTCGATTTTTAAGAATTTTGCTCAAGTATCGTTTGTTTTGCCTCAGACCTTTCAGCTCTTTCTCTAACTTAATATGTTCGAGCTTCGCCAATTGCCTAAGCCTGATTTCTAAAATATCGCCAGCTTGTATAGCCGTCAGTTTAAAGATATCCATGAGATCTTTTTTTGGATTTTCAGATTCCCTGATCACTTTAATTACATCATCCACATTTAACAAAACTGTAAGCCGACCCTCAAGAAGGTGAATTCGACCGTTAACTTTATCTAAATCATGTCGTGTCCTTCTCTCAACTGTGGTGAATCTAAAATCTAACCACTCCAACAAAATTTCCTTCAGATTTTTGTTTTTCGGCTTTCCATCTAAACCAATCGTGACTAAATTAATGGAGACATTGGTTTCTAAAGTGGTCTTACTAAGAAGTAGATTTATAAAATCAGAATCTTTTATCCGCGAACTTTTCGGCTCAAATACTAAACGTATTGGATTGTTTCGATCTGATTCATCCCGAACACGATCAAGCATATTCAGCATCAATTGTTTCTCTTTTTGTTGTTCGATAGTTAGCGCTTTTCTGCCGGGCTTTAATTGCGGACTGGTTATAGTCTCGATTTCCTCAAGTACGCGCCGTGCCGAAGTTCCTGGAGGAAGTTCGTGAACCACAATTTGCCACTGTCCTCTGGACAGTTTTTCCACCCTCCAAGATGCCCTAACTCTTATGCTTCCACGACCCGTTTCATAAACCTGCAAGATATCTTGCGTTGATGTGATTATTTGCCCACCACCGGGAAAATCTGGCCCTTTGATTGTAGACACTAGTTGCCTGATCGACCGATTAGGTTTTTTTATTAGCGATATAAGTGCTTTCCCAACTTCAACAATGTTATGGCTGGGAATATCTGTTGCCATTCCGACAGCTATTCCAGAGGCTCCGTTTAGAAGAAGCACAGGCAACCTCGCCGGCAACACATTTGGCTCTAAAATGCTGCCATCATAATTTGGAGCAAAATTCACGGTTCCTTGATTAAGCTCCGAAAGCAAAATTCCCGCAAAACTTGTCAACCTAGCCTCCGTGTATCTCATTGCTGCAGCATCATCACCATCACGAGAACCAAAATTACCTTCACCATCAATTAACGGATATCTCAAAGTAAAATCCTGAGACATTCTAACCATCGCATCATATACGGAGGCGTCGCCATGAGGATGGAACTTACCCAAAACATCCCCGACCACGCGAGCAGATTTTTTTCTGGAGTTGACAGATAACGCACTCATCTCCCACATTGCATACATTATTCGAGCCTGAACCGGTTTTTGCCCATCTGCTATTCTGGGCAGCGCTCTATCCTTTACAGTTGCAATAGCATACTGCAGGTACCTCGTTGATGCATACCTGGCAAGAGACAATACGTCGTCTAGTGCTCCGGAAATCGGAGCAAACTCAGAAGGGTCCAACGACTTTACCGAAACTGTATTAGTTTTCTTTATTTTTCTTTTATTAACAGCTCTAATTCTACTTGTTTTAAACAACTCATCTTGTGTTGCCATTTTAAAATTTTTCTTTCTTTTCAAGACGTCAAAACCATTGGGTTTCGCAATTTTCTTACTAATAAACGCGAAACTTTTTGTTTACGAGGTCAATACCATTTTGACTTATGGAAAAATCCCATTCGCCAGACACCAAGTCTTCTGCCCTCTCTGCCTGATATATCGCGCAGCCCTCCACTTTTTTGTTGTGAACTGGATATTTCCTTGGAACACTGTGTCCTATCGATTCAATACCATTCGATTTAGTTATTAGGGGATGAACAACGGTTTCAACAAGGGTCAATTTTGTTTCATCGGTATCTACTTTTAACGAAAAACAGAATCCCAGTGATATTTTTTGACCGTGCTTAATCTGGTCAGATGTCTCCAAATGCTTACCCGCATCATCGAACACCCCATAACGAGTAACGGCACCAGCCGAGGCATTAGCAATAAAAAAAAGAAACAACAAGTAAATACAACTTTGTTTCATTTGAAATCACCTCTTTCTAATAATAGATCAAAACTCCTGATCAACAATATTTCCATATGTTTCCATCCAATTTCGTCTTTGCGCCGCGTGCTCTTTCCCAAGCATCATGGTAAACGCATCATATGAACTACTAACATTACTCGGCAAAGATACCCCCAAGATCCTTCTTGTGTCTGGATTTAACGTAGTTTCCCAAAGTTGCTCCGGACTCATCTCGCCTAATCCTTTGAACCTGCTAACTAACCAACCATCTTTTGGCCATCCTTCTTCTAATAGTTTGTTTTCCATTGCTTCTAATTCTACATCATCCAGAGCGTAGAGTTTCCTCTCACGCTTAGCTTTACTCAAAGCTTTCACATCCAATCGATACAAAGGAGGTTGTGCAACAAAAATATGACCTTCAATGATTAACTTGGGAAAATGGCGTAAAAACAATGCAAGTAACAAAACCTGAATATGAGCACCATCCACATCAGCATCAGCAAGGATATTAATTTTTTTATAACGTAATTTTGTCATATCAACACTATCTTCGACGGTATGGTGCTCTATGCCGATAGCCAATGCAATCGCTTCAATCTCCTTGTTTCCGTACAGTCCGGATGATGATTCTTGCCATGTATTTTTTGGTTTACCTTTCAATGGTAATATAGCCTGAAATTCCTTATCTCTGGCAGCTTTAGCTGATCCGCCAGCCGAGTCACCTTCCACAATAAATAATTCAATTTGCTCTGAATCATCGGATGAACAATCGGTCAGCTTTCCCGGTAGGACTACAACTCCAGAGGTTTTTCTTTTCGCTACTTTTTGATTTTTTTTTGCACGATTCAGTGCTTGCTGTATCACAAGGTCTGCTATTTTTTTGCCTACCGCTACATGCTGATTTAACCAGAGCTCAAGAGGATCGCGAACCATTTGCGAAACCAACCGAACTGCCTCTCTCGAGATTAGCTCGTTTTTAACCTGCCCTTTAAATTGGGGATCTACAAGCTTACAGGCCAGTACATAGTTTACGCGGGCAAAAACATCATCCGGGGTAATTTTTAAACCCTTTTGACCCATAGCATGCAAATCTATAAATTTTTTTATGGCTGCGTATATACCATCCCTGAACCCTGCGACATGAGTCCCTCCTAATCGAGTTGGTATCATATTCACATATGATTCGCCTAAGATTTCTCCTTCATTCGACCAACTAATTGCCCATAATAACCCCTCCCCCTGTGAAAAATTTAGGTCACGTTGTTCGCCATTACTAACATATCTTTCTCCAAAAAAAGGCTCGGAGACTTGCTCATTAAGTTCAACCGTGGCTTTGAAATATTGTTTTACCCCATCTGGAAAATGCCAAGATTGTGTTTTTAATTTTCCGGCTTTCTCAACCCCCATCGAAAATTTTACTCCAGGCAAGAGCATCGCCTTTGCTCTCAGCAAAATAGATATATCATTTTCTATAAATTTTTCAGAATCGAAATATTTGTTATCAGGCCAAAATTGGATACGGGTACCACTCACGTTTTTATTTATATTGCCTATAATTTTCATGCCTTGCTTCAATTTTCCGTTAGGCCCGAAAACTAAACTAAACTCTTTACCCTCCCGTTTGACATTAACCTCCAAACGTTTCGCCAAAGCGTTAGTTACACATACACCAACGCCATGTAATCCACCAGCTATACGATACACGGAATCTTCGTCTGTTTTTCGGAATTTACCCCCCGAATGCAATGTCGTAAAAATCATTTGTACTGCTGGAATTTTTTTTTGGGGATGGATATCTATCGGTATCCCTCTACCGTTATCGATTACCTCTACGGATCCGTCTTCTTTAAAAAATACGGAAATTTTGTTCGCATAACCAGCCAAACCCTCATCTGCAGCATTATCAATTAGCTCTATAAGGGCATGATTAGGATTGGAGGGATCAGTATACATACCAGGCCTATGGAGAATAGGAGAAAGATCCTCTAGAACCTCAATATCTTTAGCCGAATAATTTTGTTTCGAACGATTCACGCGTTATCCCGTGCGATTAGCGACAACCGCCGGCTTCCCTTTGATTCTGGGAATAAACTTTAATGGCTGTGTCGGGTGTAACAGTGGAATTTTAAGTAATTTGTCCTCAACATGCTCCACGAACAATTTTACTTTTCGGGATACCAAACGTCCGGATGGGTATACAGCACTTATGCGCATCGGCGCTGGACCGAAATCCGGCAGTATATGGAGTAGCCTCCCGGATTCTAAATCATCGCTCAGAAGAAAAGCCGGCAAATTTGCAACTCCTATACCATCTCTTGCAGCGGATCTTATTGCAAAAGCACTGTTAGCTTTAAAATCACCGAAAACCCTTACAAGCTCTGGCTTTTTACTTGTACCGAAATTCCAATCATTGCTGGAACTAAAATAGGTGTAGGTGTTGTATGAGTAAGTTATGCAGTTGTGTTTTTTTAAATCGTCCGGTGCCCTCGGATTACCGTGACTAGAAATATAATCTGGCGAAGCTACGCACATTCTTGCGAAACTGCCGACATGCCGAGCAATTAAAGACGAATCCTCCAGCTCCCCCATTCTTATGGCAACATCTACACCTTCTTGGACAACATCCACGTATCGGTCTTTTAGAGACAAATCTATCGCTAAGTCAGGGAATTGCTTTCTAAATTCAAAAACCAAAGGAATCAGATATCTTCTACCAAAAGCAGCCGGAGCACTTACTCTCAAGGTTCCAGTAGGGCTATTTTGCAAATTGGTAATTTCCGCATCCATTTCTTGCACTTCATCAAGAATTCTTTTGGCCCTTTGGTAATATTCTTTACCAGAATCAGTAATCGATAATTTTCTGGTTGTCCGATTCAACAAACGAACTCCCAGTATATTTTCGAGAGCATTCATATGCTTACTAACAGTTGGCTGTAGCATATTCATTTCTTTTGCAACGGCCGAAAAACTCCCAGACTCTACTATTCGGGTAAAAACCTGCATTAAATGGAGTCTATCCATACCAAAATCGCTTTATTCCCAAAAAGAATAAATTATATGCCTTTTATACTTATTATCAAGATAAAAAAAATCTATTATTATTATCTTCGTTTTATGAACTTTAAGTTTATTCACTGATCAAAATGGTGAACTTCGCATATTCCTCCTCCCCTTGCGAGGTTCACCGGGGCCTTCGGGCCCTTTTTTTTATTTATCTTGCTTTACCGACTGATTAATAACTATCATTTCCCGAAATGGGATTAAAAGCATGGTAATAATAGGTTTAACAAACTCAGGAAAACGTTTTCGACCAAGTGATTGGCCTGAAAGGCTTTGCGGTTGTTTGTCTGCGTTTGAGACAAATCAAAAGATTATCTATTCTCCATACTTGAAACCAACATTAATTGAAAACATAAAAAGTGTTTCGATCGATAAAAAACTTAAAGAAATAGATCCTCTAGCCTTCAAATTTCTTGTATCTTTTGCGAAAGATAATGACCTGGAAATTCGAGGTTGATTTTCCAACTCATTTTTCTTAATTTGATGAATTTGGATCCCCTTGATCCCCCACTTTTAGATTACCCACGAAAAACAAAAAGAGAAACGGAATCAAGGTCAAAACAGCCAGAAAAAGAAAGGCTCCGCTGTATCCTAACATTGATGCCTGCCGATCAATTTCTACCCCAACCTCAGCCAATGCCTGACTGCGTTGTGCCACTTCCGGAGTTTCTTGAAAAGACTTGGAAAACCAATTAACGTTTGGAACGAGATCTGAGCGCGCTGTTCCGCTGTTTATAAAATAAAAAATTAAGGTAACCGATACACCAACACTACTGCATACACTTCGGGTTAAGTTAATTAACGCAGAGGCATCAGTTCTTTGGTTCGAACTTTTTCCGTAAAACGCAACTTCCTGTATGGGTATTATTGTAATACCTGCCCCCACGCCTTGCATAAAGCCTGTCCAAATAATCGCGTTCTCGCTAACGTCTAGACTCCACCTAGACATCTCGTAATTGGCCAAAGCAATTGAAAGTAAACCGAGCCCTATCAGCCATCGGGGATCGACTTTTCCAGACAGCCTTCCCGCTAAAAATAAAGCTGCGAGCAAGCCAATCCCTCGCGGAGTCTGGAGCACACCAACGGTGTCAATGGGATAGCCAATTAAATCATCTAAAAAAATCGGCATCAAGGCCAGAATTGGTACTGTTAGCAGTCCATAAAAACCCATGAATATTAACCCCATCCTAAATTGCCTGGTGCTCAATAACCTTGGGTCTAAGAATGGTCGAGCGCTAGTAAAAGAATGAATCACAAAAAAATAAAATGCACATCCAGCAATAATAGCCTCAATAATAATCTCGCTTGAATCAAACCAATCCAATCGATGACCTCTATCAAACATTATTTGAAGAGCACTGACACCAACCGCAAGACTAAGAAAACCCAACCAGTCTAGCTTTGCTCTGTGATCACGCTCTGACTCGCGCAAGAAGAACAATATTCCGAGGAACGCAAGCATCCCTATTGGTATGTTAATATAAAATACGTAGCGCCACGACAAATATTCTGTAAGATACCCCCCCAAGACAGGTCCGAAAAAAGAGCCGGAAAAGGCCCCGATACTCCAAATTGAAAGAGCTTTCCCATGGTCCTTAGCATCAAAATTGTCAAGCATAATAGTATTTGAAAGAGGTAAGATAAAAACCCCCAAGAAGCCCTGAAAAACCCGCGCAATTACCTCAGCAGATAAGGAATCCGCTGCACCACAAGCAATTGAGGAAAGCGTGAACCCTGCTATAGATATAAGCATCATTCTTTTCCTACCAAACCTTCTACTCGCCCAACCAGCTGTTGGTAGGGCAATAGCAGACGCAACTATATAACAGGTGATAACCCAAGCGACTTGGTCCTCTGTTGCAGAAAAAATGCCCTTCATATAGGGCAAAGCCACGACCACTATTGTCCAGTCTATAGAATAGAGCAATGTTGCTAACATGATCGAGATAGTGATCAACGCTCTAAACCGAGATTTTTCCTCTGGCAAAGATTCGCTCATTTTTGATTTTTTGCGATATTTCCCTCTGAATACAAGAATTCAGGAAACCAAGAGTGATCTTTAAATTTTCTCAAAATCGGGGGCAAACCACGATTTTTCCCGGTTTCAACGCTAACGGTCGCGGTCATACCCACTCTAAGCTCGACATCATGTGCGAATCTGTCAACTTTTATTCTAACCGGTACCCTCTGTACAACTTTTATCCAATTACCAGTAGCATTCTGTGGAGGAAGTAGTGCAAACTCTGCGCCCGTTGCTTGCGCTATCAACTCAATTTCACCGTTCCACACCATGTCGGGATAAGCATCAGCGATCACCTTGACGGTTTGACCAATTTTCATATTTGTTAACTGAGTCTCTTTATAATTAGCCTCTATCCAAATAGGGTCCGAACTTACTATACTAAATATATCAGCCCCTCTCTCAACGTACTCGCCCACCTGTAGCTTCATGTTAACGAGGGTGCCATCGACTGGCGATAAAACGCGAGTTTCCAAAATGTCAATTTCAGCCCTATCATAAACAGCTTTAGCTTCCAAGAAACGTGGATGCAGTTTAGGGGACAAATCTGGGTTCCCGTTAAGGCTAGCAAGAATTTTATTGATTTTTTCTCTTATAGCTTTAAGCCTAGTACGAGCAACCTGAAGCTCATGCTCAGCTTCATCGAAAACATCTGCTCGGATCATCCCCCTCTCTCTTAAAGATGAGTATCGTTTAACTTTTGTTTTGAAGAATTTTACTCGCTCCATCGCCTCTTCACGATTTAGCAACATCGCCCTGTAGTCCGCCTGCAAAGATAAGACTTCTGTTTTTACAACCTCCATTTTTGCTGCTGCTTTGTCACGGCTAAGCTCAAATCCAAGTGATTCGGTCCTAAAAAGCTCATCTCCCTTTTTTACTTGTTGTCCGTCTAGCACCCAAACCTTCAAAACCCGGCCTGCTATCTCAGGTGCAACCGCTATTATATCGGCCTTCACATATGCATTCTCTGTTTCGACTAAACTTCCACTATTTACGTAAACCCGAAGGCCAAATATTAATCCCAGTAATGGCAATCCTAAAAGAAGTATCCACCGCGTCGTTAAACTTATGATAACTAGAGGTTTTTGAGATGCTTTTTCCATTTTTCTAGATGCGCCGATCCAGCTCGCCCGACAACAAATTTTTCTTAATCTTTAAAAGTATGTCGACGAGAACAGTTCGGTCAGTTTCGCTAATATCCGTCAGTGCAAACGCTCTTGTTTCTCCTGCAATCCTACGCATAGTCCTTATCGTGGGAGCAACTTCATCGGTTAGGAAAATCTTCTTTGCTCTCCTATCATTTGGATCCTCGACTCTCTTGACCCACCCCTTTGCCTCTAATCGGTCGATGAGTCGACCGAGAGTAGGCCTTTCGACCTCTAACAACTGCGCGAGTTCCGCTTGATTAACACCATCATGTTGAAACAGATTGTTCAGGACCCACCACTGAGATCGAGTCAGCCCAACCTCCCGCATTCGGCGATCAAAAACCGTACGTAAAAGCCGGGCAACATCGTGCACCAAAAAACCAAAATTTCGATTAATATCTTCTTGAACCATTAGCTAAGTTATTAGTGTCTAGCTTATTATTTTAAGCCAATAATCAAATTGGAGCAATTACAATTTTTTTGGATTTAAAGAATATTGCGCTAGGCTACACCAAATTAATGAAAACTTAATTACCACCAAAAAATTAAACCGAAGTCTGCAAAGATCAGGAATAAAGGACTGAAAAATGAAAATAACGGCGGTAGAAACCATAAACTTACAGGAATACCCAAACTTACTTTGGATAAAAATTCACACAGACGAGGGACTTATTGGTCTTGGAGAAACTTTCTATGGCGTTTCTCCCGTCATAGCCCATATCCATGAAACTTGTGCCCCTTATCTCATCGGAAAGAATCCCCTCGAAATAGAAAAACATAGCACACATTTTTTAAATACCTATTTGGGATTTAACAGTGTCGGGGTAGAAATGCGGGCGGCGTCTGCAATTGATATAGCTCTATGGGACATTTTTGGAAAAGGTGTTAACCAACCCATCTATCAACTTTTAGGGGGAGCGTCGCGAGAGCGCGTTAGGGTCTATAACACCTGCGCTGGGTACAGTTATATCAGAAAGGAACCCACTCAAACCTCTAAAAATTTTGGATTACCAGAGACCCATGCAGACCCTTATGGCCCGTTTGAAGATCTTAGGGGATTTCAACATGACGCTGGAAAGCTTGCTGAATCACTTTTGGAAATGGGCATTACAGGAATGAAAATCTGGCCGTTTGACCTTGCTGCCGAAAAATCTGGTGGGACCTACATATCCAACCAAGACTTAAAAATGGCCTTAGTTCCATTCGAAAAAATTAGAAGAGCTGTTGGAGATAAAATGGATATTCATGTTGAATTTCACTCTCTTTGGCAACTTCCTCCAGCTATCAAAATTGCAAAGGCAATAGAAGAGTTTAACCCTTTCTGGTTTGAGGATCCGATCAAGATGAATAATTTAGATGCGCTAGCTAACTATGCATCACGCACTAATGTGTGGGTAACCTGCTCAGAAACCTTAGGTTCTAGGTGGGCTTTTCGCGATTTATTTAACAAAAATGCTGTCTCTATATGCATGCTAGATGTTGGCTGGACGGGTGGTCTATCAGAGGCAAAAAAAATTGCTAGCATGGCAGAAGCTAACTCCCTTCCTATTGCTCCTCATGACTGCACGGGTCCTGTCTTGCTAACAGCATCGGTACATTTAGCGTTAAATGCACCGAATACATTAGTTCAAGAAATCGTCCGAGCATTTTACTATGATTGGTATAAAAAGTTCGTTACTCAATTACCTCCGATAGAAAACGGCTTTATTTCAGCACCTGATGGTCCCGGATTAGGTATTGAACTACTCCCAGAAGTGAGTTTACGAAAAGATGCCAATATTCAAATCTCACGGAAATAAGTGCAAAAAAAATATGGTTTATTTTTTTAGAAAAAAAATCAGTGGTTCAATCAATGCAAATGAGATAAAACCCATTATCTATTCTGCCTGCTACTTTCTTTGCTTGCTTTGCAGCTACTACTTGCTTAGACCTATAAGGGATGAGATGGGGATAAGGGTTGGGGTAAGCAATCTCAGCTTGCTATTCTCGGGAACTTTTCTTGCGATGATTCTCGTCATTCCTATTTTTGGTTGGTTAACTACCGTTTTTTCAAGACGCTCTTTCATTCCGATTTGCTACTTATTTTTTTTCTTTAATATTTTATTTTTCTTTTTCGCTTTTCTTTTTTTTAACCATAATGTCTACTTAGCAGCATCATTTTTTATTTGGCTTAGCGTTTTTAATTTATTTATAGTGTCAATATTTTGGAGCTTCATGGCTGATATTTTTACAAATCATCAAGCTCGCAGGCTTTTTGGAGTAATCTCAGCAGGCGGAACTGCCGGCGCAATACTAGGCCCGGCTCTAACAGCATTGCTAGCACCAATAATTGGCACTACGATGCTTTTGCCTATATCTGCGGCATTTCTGGCAGGCGCCCTAATCTGTATTTTTCATTTGTTACGCTATCTTCCTAACGAATCCAAACAGTCAGCTAAAGATAACAAAAATTTTAAAATAAATGCCTCCCAAATATTGGAGGGTCTGACCCTTATCCTGCGATCTAAATATTTAATTGGGATTGCAATGTTTGTTTTTTTTTATACCCTTTTGTCAACATTCTTGTATTTTCAGCAA
>MDTB01128763.1_pt1 | contig 14509 bp, 13 predicted proteins | sample 811161 | NCBI WGS metagenome assembly MDTB01 (sample SAMN05326650, study PRJNA326480) | marine metagenome | isolation source: seawater | place: Mediterranean Sea | collected 2009
AGTTTTAATGAATATTTTTTTTAGCAAGTTATTTTTTTATTTTAGAACCATAAAGTTCAAGTTTATGATCTACAAGATTATAGCCTAATTTTTTTGCAATTTTTTCTTGAAGTTCTTCAATGTCTTTATCAACGAACTCGATAATCTCACCACTATTTATATCTATTAAATGATTATGATCATCACTTATTTCATATCTGGCTTTACCAGCTTTAAAATCATGCTTCACTAAGATTCCAGATTCTTCGAAAAGTTTAACTGTTCTATAGACTGTAGCTATACTTATCTTATTATCTATTGCTGTAACTCTTTTGTGTAACTCGTCCACATCAGGATGATCTTTTGAGCCATAAACTTCTTTGGACTCCGAAATTATCTTAGCAATTGTTTTTCTTTGATCAGTAAGTCTGACCCCTTTTTTTAAACATTTTTCTTCTATTGCGTTCATTTAAAACAATTTAACTTAAATATATTGGTTTAATCAATTTATTTTCTATTAACTCCTCGCTTATCAAAAGTTCAATGTTTGCAAGGTCAAATTGCTTTAAATCTGAGTTTTTAAATCCATATAATTCAATATTTTTTGATATCTTCATTCCTTTTGCAACTGATAGAGACGTTCTAATTGCGGAAAAACTTCCTGGACCAATATTAACAATTATAGAAAATTTGTTATCAATATTTACTTTGTATTTTTTAACTAGATTTAATATGTTTATAACTAATTGATCATTTTTATTAACTTTGTAGTCTAATTCATGAATGTAAAAATTTTCATTTATACGCATACCAATTTTATCATCCTTGCCGATGCAATTTAAAATTATAAAATCTTTTATCATAAGTTTATCTATAACTTTTTTAACATTTCAAATCTATTTATATTCAAGTGCATCAGCTCAAGATATAGAGGATTATGGTATAATTTCTTTAATGTATCACAGGTTCGAAGAAAATAAATATCCATCCACAAATATTAGAATTAATGATTTTATAGAGCATATTAAAATAATTGAGGAAAATAATATTAATTTTGTTAATCCCAAAAACTTTGAGGATGAAATAAAAAATAATAAATCTATGCGAAAAATACTTTTAACTATTGATGATGGATTTTTATCTTTTTATGAGAATGCTTGGCCTGTACTAAAAAAAAAGAAAATTCCTTTTATCTTATTTATTAGTACAAGAGAAGTTGGTTCGTTTAATTATATGACATGGGATCAGATAAGAGAGATTAGCAATGAAAATTTTGTAGAGATCGGAAATCATAGTCACACACACGAATATTTAGTTGAAGAAAAAAGTGAAGTTATAAAAAATGATATTGAAAAATCTATATCAATTTTTAAAAAAGAACTCGGTAAAAATTCTGATTTTTTTTCTTATCCTTTTGGAGAATATAGTATTGAATTTAAAAACATAATTAAATCTTTAAATTTTAAATATGCTTTCGGACAACATTCTGGTGTGATGGATGAAACCAAAGATTTCTTTGAATTTCCAAGATTTCCTATTAATGAAAAGTATGGGGAAATTAAAAGATTTAAATCTTTAATGAAAACATTACCTTTTAAATACAAGAGTGTTCTACCTAAAGAAAAATATCTTTTACAAAGTCAAAATCCTCCAGACGTAACTATAGAGTTTTATGATGGTATCAAAAATTTAAAATCTTTAAGTTGTTTTTCAAATGAAGGAAATAAATGGAGACAATCTGACATAATCTTTTTAAATCAATATACTTTAAAGATTAATATTTCCGAAAAATTTACTGGAGAACGTGGTCGTGTTAATTGTTCACTTAGAGATCCAAGTGGTTTTTGGCGATGGCTAGGAGTTCAATTTGTTGTTAGTGAAAAATAGTTAAGAACTTAATTCTATTTGTTTAACAGAACCTACAAGTTTGACTGGCTCAAAATCAGTTAATCTATTTTGTTTTATAATTTGATTAAGTATTTTTGTATACTCAGAGCCTGTTTGAGCATAATTTTTTAATGTTTCTGTAAGCTCTAATCCTTTTACTTTTTTATTGCTTTCTCTTAATTTTGACCTTTTATCTCTAAAAGATTTATAACTTTTATGAGTGTTAAGATTATTTTGATAAGCCTTAACAGAAGCTCTTAATATAGGAAATTTCAAAATTTTATGATTTTTATTGCTATCTCGGTCTAACGGTGCAATTCCCTGTCCACTCCATGTCCATTGACCAAAAATTGCGTTGCCTTCTAGAGCAAATCTAGAAGTTCCCCATCCACTTTCTTTTGCTGCTTGCGCTAGTGCTATTGATGTCGGAATTATATCCATTCGATTCATCAACTCTTTTAAATCTCCTTTCTTAACTTTATATTCTAAAAGTTTTTGTCTTAACCATTGTTTTTCTAAATCAGTTGTAAATTTTTTACTTGTTAAAAGACCCAATTTTTCTCTATCTACTAAAATCCTCTCATTTTCCGCTACAACTAATGGTAATACAATTTGTATAAATGTTTCTTTTTTTAATTTTGTATTTTGAATAGTCTCAAGGTCCCTAGGAAACTGAGTGAAGTAAATTGGTTTAACAAGTTTTTTTGCTCTCACATTACTTAAAGTGTAATCAACATCTTTGAAAAGGTTTAAAACTGTTTCAGTTTTTAAATTTAAATTTGGAAGTACTACCTCATTTACATCATTTCTTTTTACTTTTAACTCAGGTTTTTTTACTTCTTTTTTAACTTTTGGCTGTTTTACTTCATTTTTAACTTTTGGCTGTTTTACTTCATTTTTAACTTTTGGCTGTTTTACTTCATTTTTAACTTTTGGCTCTTTTACTTCTTTTTTTTTAATTTCTGATTTTTTTACTTCTGCTTTTTTTACAACATCATTATCTCCAAAATAATTTACGGCACTTATTGTAATAGATGTAGCAAATACAATTATAAAAAATCCTATAATTACATTTCTAGCTTTTTTTGGATCTATTTGTTGATTATAAATTGCATTAAATAAGTTTGTAAATAAGTCTCCAAAGAAAACATAAACTACTTTTCCTAGCTTAGGAATAATGTTTAGAAAATTCAATCCAATTTTTCCTAAACCAGTCCATGCGCCTATTAATGATCTATTTATATTTCTTTTTGTATCGTGTTTTAAATTCTCAACTTTTCTTATTAGTTTATTTTTTGCTTTTATTTGATCTTCTTTAAATTCTGTTAAATTTAATTTTGCTTTTGAAATTGGCTTAACAAAAGTATCCCTAAGGAAATTAGATTTAAAATCTTTTGGAATAATTACTTTATTTTTTCTTAAAATTAGTTCGAGTTGTCCAGTAGTTAAGCTTTTTCTGCTTTTCTGATACTCTTTAATTTCTCTTACATCATAAATATACGCTAATTCTATTAGCTTATCTCTATAACTTAGTTTTTTTTTCATATTAAATAGCTTCTACTGAGTTAACCTCTTTAACATAATGTTTAAGTAAATTTTGAACCCCTTGTTTTAATGTCATTAAAGAACTAGGACAACCTGAACAGCTTCCTTGTAGTTCAACTTTTACAATACCGTTTTCAAAAGACTTAAATTTTATATCCCCACCATCTCTTGCTACAGCCGGTCTTATTTTTGTATCTAAAACATCCAAAATTTTATTAATAGTTTCGTCATTATTGTTAGCTTTATTATCTGCGCTTTTATCCGTCAAAATTGGTTGATTATTTTTTTCAAAATAATCATTCAAATGTGAAATTACCATTGGTTTTAATTCTTCCCATGAAGTTTTTTTCGTTTTTTTTACAGATATAAAGTTTTTTGAGAGTAGTATCAATTCCACACCACTAAAGCTTAATAATTCTTTAATGAATGGATTTGTTATTTCATCTATTTTACTCTTGTGAAATTCTTCAGGTCCTGCCGTCGAAATTACTTTTTCAGATAAAAATTTGAGCGAATCAGGATTTGGGGTGCTTTCTATTTGTATCATGAAGGCTTTATATTATATCAAGCCCACTTTTTCACGTATATTCTTGAGGTTTTCCTCAGCAATTATATTGGCTTTTTCACTACCTTTTTTTAGAATTTTTTTCAAGTAGGCCGTATCGTTGAGTAATTTTTTAATTTCTTCACTTACTGGAACAATCTCTGCAATTAGCACTTCGGCTAATTTTTTTTTTAAGAATGAGTATTCTTTACCACTAAATTCAGAAATCGTTTTTTTTAAATCAGTTTTTGATAACTCTGAGTAAATGTTTAATAAATTTAAAGCTTCAGGTTTTTTTTCTAATAGTTTCAAGTCATCGGGAATTGGATCGGAGTCTGATTTTGATTTTTTTATTTTTTTGTTAATTTCGTCAGCATTATCTTTTAAATTAATTCTAGAATAATCAGACTCCTCTGATTTACTCATCTTTTTTGTTCCATCTCTTAAACTCATCACTCTAGATATATTTTTTGAAATTAAAGGCTCCGGTAATGGAAAAAAATCTTTACAATTAAAATCATTATTAAATTTTTGAGCGATGTCTCTCGAAAGTTCTAAATGTTGTTTCTGATCATCTCCAACAGGAACGTGGGTTGCTTTATAAAGCAAAATATCAGCTGCCATTAAATTAGGATAGATATATAAACCAACGCTAGCTTTTTCTCTATCTGATCCTGCTTTATCTTTAAATTGAGTCATTCTGTTTAACCATCCAATCCTAGAAACACAATTAAGTATCCAAGCTAGTTCTGCATGACCAGAAACTGCCGATTGATTGAATATTATACTTTTATCAGGGTTAAGGCCGGTTGCTAAAAAACTTGCTGTTGTTTCTAAAACATTATCATGTAGTTCGCTAGGTTTTTGAAAAACAGTAATAGCATGAAGATCCACTACGCAATAAATACAATTCATTTCATTCTGTAATGAAACAAAATTTTTTAAAGCGCCGAGGTAATTACCTAAATGTAAATTTCCAGTAGGCTGAACCCCTGAAAATGCTAATTTTTTTTTACTCATCAGTTCGTTTTATATTTTTTCAAATTTAATATTCCTAAAAAATAACAGGATAGCAAATAAATGAATCCAACAAAACTTATTATTGAAATTAAATAAACTGCCTTATAATTGTTCATATAATTCAAACTACTAGAAAAAGTATCCAATGCAAAAAGAAGAATAAACGACATTATTAAGGTTGAAATTATTATTTTAAATGAATTTTTTATTAGTTCTATTTTCAAAAGTAAATAATTGTTTTGTTCTAGTAAATATAGATAAGCAAAAACACCTAGCCATGTAGATATACTAGTTGCAATAGGAATTATTAAAAAACCTATTTTTGAAAAAAGAGATACACTTATAAGAACATTTATTACAACAACAAATAAAGAAATATAAAAAGGCTTTTTTGTATTATCTCTTGCAAAAAAAAAGTTAGATAGTATTTTTATAAGAGCAAACGCTGGAACACCGTATCCAAAATACTTTAGTGCATCAGCAGTTATCTGTGTGTCCTCTTTTGAAAATGAACCGTAACCGAATAAACTGCTAATTATTTCCTCAGAAGCTAAGACTAAACCAAAACTTGCAGGAACTGAAAATAGTAGAGAAAGTTCAAATGAATTATTTTGAATTTTAGAAACTTTATTAATGTTTTTTGATTTAAAAGCTTTCGACAATACGGGTAAAGAAACTGTACCAACGGCTATACCGGCAATTGCTAGATTTATCTGATAAACTCGGTCTGCATAATATAAATAAGAAACAGCGCCTGCTTGAAAAGAAGCAATAATTGTTCCAATCAAAATATTTATTTGTGTAACGCCTGAGGACAAAACACTAGGTAAAAGTTTTTTAAAAAAGAATTTTACCTTATTTGTGATTTTAAAATTTAATGAAAAATTAGGTTTGTAATGTTTAAGTGAAAAATATATTAAAAAAATTAATTGTAATACCCCTGCAAAAGTTACTCCGTATGATAATTGTTTTGCGTAATCTAAATTATAATAAAATGAAATAATAAGGCTGCTAATTAAAACTATGTTCAAAATTATAGGTGCAGCAGCAGCGGCAGCGAACTTGTTGTTAGCATTTAGAATGCCTGAGAAAAAAGATGATAAGCTTACAAAAAGTAAAAATGGAAATGTAATTCTTGTCAGCTCTACTGCTATTTCAAACTTTAACCCATTTTCAATAAATCCTGGTGCAATTATATAGACTAAGTATGGAGTAAAAATTTCTACTAATGTTATCAAAAATAATAAAATTAATATTAAAAGACTCAATACTTCATCTGCAAATTTTTTCCCTTGTCGTTTGCTTGATAATTTTGCCGATGTATAGCTTGGAATAAATGCAGCATTAAAAGTTCCTTCTGCAAATAACCTTCTAAAAGTATTTGGTAATCTAAATGCAACAAAGAAAGCGTCAGCAAAGATCGAGGCTCCTAGAAAAATTGCTATTAAGATGTCTCTTAAGTATCCCAAAATTCTACTTATTAGAGTGAAAAAACTGAATAATGAAGCGGAAGAAAGTAAGTTCATAAATAATCCAAATTAAGCCATAAATTAATATTAAATAAATTCGTTTTTCGTGTCATACTCGTGAAATAAATATATGTCATACTAGTGAACTAAATGCCAAAAAAATCAGAAATTGATCATTACTCCGATAAAGAAGCACTGGATTTTCATATTAATGGAAAGTCAGGCAAAATAGAGATTGGGTCATCAAAACCTTTAACAACGAAAAGAGATCTATCGTTAGCTTATTCGCCGGGTGTTGCTGCTCCGGTTAAGGAAATTGCAAAAAATCCTGATCTTGCATATGATTATACAAGTAAAGGCAATCTCGTTGCAGTGATCAGTAATGGAAGCGCAATTTTAGGATTAGGAAACTTAGGTTCACTTGCATCTAAACCAGTAATGGAAGGTAAGTCAGTTTTATTCAAACGTTTTGCCGATATTGACTCAATTGACATTGAAATTGATAGTAAAGATGCAAATTCAATTATTGAAACAATAAAAAATATTAGTGGGACATTTGGTGGTATCAATCTTGAAGATATAGCTGCACCAGATTGTTTTATTATCGAACAAAAATTAAAAGAAACTTTAGATATTCCAGTCTTTCATGATGATCAACACGGAACTGCCATTATAACTACAGCAGCATTAATAAATGCATTAGATATTTCAAAGAAAAAAATTTCAGAAGTAAAAGTAGTTGTTAACGGAGCAGGAGCGTCTGCTCAAGCTTGTACAAATCTGTTTAAAAGTTCTGGTGTAAAAGGTGAAAACATTATTATGTGTGACAGCAAAGGTGTGATTTACAAAGGAAGAAAAAATATTGACCAATTCAAATCAGCGCATGCTGTTGAAACAAAATTGAGAACTTTAAGTGAAGCTATGAAAAATGCAGATGTTTTTCTAGGTTTGTCTGCAAAAGATGTTGTCTCTAAAGATATGATTAAATCAATGGCAACAAATCCGATTATTTTTGCATGTGCAAATCCAGATCCTGAAATAAAACCAGAATTAATTGAAGAAGTAAGAGACGATGCAATCATAGCAACAGGACGATCTGATTATCCAAATCAAGTTAATAACCTAATTGGTTTTCCTTATATTTTTAGAGGTGCCTTAGATGTAAGAGCTAAAGCAATAAATGAAGAAATGAAGGTTGCAGCAGCTAATGCAATAGCTTTATTAGCAAGAGAGAATGTACCGGACGAAGTTGTAGCTGCTTATGGTGGTGATAGACCAAGATATGGAAAAAATTATATAATTCCTTCAACTTTTGATCCAAGATTAATAAGTGTAATTCCAGCTGCTGTTGCAGAAGCAGCGATGAAAAGTGGTGCTGCAAGAAAAAAAATTGATGATCTTCAGTTATATAAGGATCAGCTAACCAATCGGTTAGATCCTTCAATGTCAATTATGCAAGGTATTAATGCGAAAGTCAGAAAAAATCCAAAGAGAGTCATTTTCGCAGAGGGAGAAGATGAAAATATGCTTAAGGCTGCGATTGAATTTGGACGAAATAAACTTGGGATACCTATACTAATTGGTGCTGAAAATAGAGTTAAAGAACAACTAAAAAAAATTGGATTAGATGAAAATTTTAAGATTGAGATAATAAATTCAACAGACAAGGAAAAGAGAGAGAAATATGTTAAGCACCTCTATAAAAAGCTTCAAAGAGAAGGTCAATTAGAAAGAGATGTAGATCGTCTTGTAAGAAACGACAGAATTGCGTGGGGATCTTCGATGATAGCGTGTAAAGATGCTGACGCCATGGTCACTGGAAATATCAGACATTACGCTGCTTCTATTGAAAAATTAAAAAAAGTCGTAAACGCAAGACCGGGTGAGGAAATTTTTGGCATGACAATGATTGTTTCTAAAGGAAAAACAATTTTAGTTGCAGATACCAATGTAACAGAATTACCTTCTGCTGAAAGGTTGATAAATATTTCCAAGTCATGTGTACGTATCGCACGATTATTTGGTTTTGAACCAAAAGTAGCTTTCTTATCTCATTCTACTTTTGGGAAACCTCTTTCTAGAAATACCAGACACGTTAGAGATGCAATAGAAAAATTAAAAAAAGAAAAAGTGGATTTTGACTTTGATGGTGAGATGCAGCCAGATGTTGCTTTAAATCCAGTTTACAAAGAAATTTATCCATTCTCTAAAATAGTTGGAAATGCAAATGTATTAATCATGCCAGCCTTACATAGTGCTGCAATCTCTACAAAACTTATGAAAGTTTTTGGTGGAGGAAAAAATATTGGCCCACTGTTAATTGGTTTAGGTCAACCAATTGAAGTAGCTCCTTTGAGAGCCTCAACATCAGAAATTTTAAATCTGGCATCTATTGCGGCTTATTCCTCTGATGTAATTGATTATTCAAATTAAAATTTTGTTCTACTTAATTCAGTTGCTAAATATATAGATGGAATAACTCCTTCTACGTTGTAAATTTTATTTGCCTCATTAATAACCTCTTTTTTTTCTTCCTCATCCATAGCTATGCCAAAAATATAAATATTTTTATTTACTGTTTCCAAAGTATAATTTCTTGCTTTGGTTTTTTTATTTAAAATTAAGGCTGTTCTTAATTGGCTTGTTATTAATATATCCTTTGCTGTACTTTTAAAATTAGTTTGACCTTTAATTACAATTGCATTCTTAACCGACCTTACACCATTAGTTTCCCATGCCAATTTAGTTATCTTTATTTTTTCCTCAGGTTGATCAACTTTTCCAGAAAGAAATATTTGACCATCTAACACTTCTGATTGTATTGATAAAAAATACTTTTTGTCCGCTAGGGCCAATCTTGCTGAAAGATTTTTCTGCATAATTGTATCATCTATCTGCATTCCAATAGTTCTTGGATCAAAAGTTATATTAACCCCTGCTCCAAACTGAGTTGGTGTTGAACATGCAAAAAGAAAAATTGTTAAAATAAAGCTAAACTTTTTCATTTTTAATTTTTAGGCATAATTCATAAATTTTTTTTTTATTTGTTTTTTCTGTTTCTAAGATCAAATTCACAGTATCTTTTAGACTATATTTTTTTAAATATTTTTTTGCTTTATTCACAATTTTTTCTTCATCAATTTTTATTTTGTTTATATTATGATCTGAAATTACAACAGTAAGTTCACCTTTAAATGAATTGTTAATCATCTTAAGTTTATCGATATCTCCTCTAAAAAATTCTTCATGAATTTTAGTAATTTCTTTAGCGATAAGTATTTTTCTTCCTGGGAAATATTTTTTGAAACTTTTAAGATAAAAATTTATTTTTTTTGAGGGGATAAAAAAAACTAGTGTAAAAATATTGCCTGAAAGTGAGTTAAGGACTTTTTCTAATTGATTAATGGTTTTTGGCAAAAAACCATAAAATAAAAATTGATCTTTAAAACCTGATACGCTCATCGCAGCTGTTATAGATGAAGCACCAGGGATTGGTGTTACCTTTATATTGTTTATCAAACATTCATTAATCAATAATCTGCCAGGGTCTGATAGTAGAGGGGTGCCGGCATCTGATATTATAGACAAAATTTTGCCGTCATTAAAATATCTTATTATTGGAGTGATTTGTTTTTTTTCATTAAACTTATGGTAAGAGACCAATTTTTTTTTTATTTTATAATGATTTAATAATTTAATAGATTGTCTTGTGTCTTCACAAAGAATTATGTCTGATTTTTTTAAAACATCCAAAGCTCTTAGCGTGATATCTTCAAGATTTCCAATAGGCGTTGAAACAATATATAAGTTTTTTGAGATAACTTGCATAATGAAAAATAGTTTTTTGGCTATATTGTTTTTACTTTTTTTTAATATTAACTTATATGCTGACGAAAACAATAAATCTATTAGAATAGGTTTGTTGGCACCCCTAACTGGGCCATATAGTGAACTTGGCAAATCGTTGCTTTATTCGCTGCAGCTTGCACTCGAAGAAATAAATGATGAAAATGTAATAGTAGTTCCAAGAGACTCTGGTTTTAATGAAAAAGAAAAACTTAATAAAGCTATTAATGAAATTAAATCTAATAATGTTAAAGTTATAATTGGACCAATTACAAACGAAGAATTTGAAATAGCAGAAAAACATAATGACCTAATATTTATTTCGCCATCTAATATTAATTCAAAATTTTCTGACAATATAATTAGTATTGGTATTAGTTTGGAGTCTCAATTATTAGCCTTATTAAATTTTATTAAGAAACAAAAGAAAACCAAAACAGTTATAATGTATCCTAAAAATCAATTCTTAGATTTGATTGAAAAAGAACTTAAAAATTTAAATAACAAAAATATTAGAACATTTACATATAGCCCTAATCCAGAAATACTTACAGGTGAAATTGAAAAACTAACTCAATACGCTCAAAGAAAAAGAAATTTAAAATTAAGAAAAAAAATGTTTGAAGATAAAGAAGATGATCAGTCGGTTAAGGAATTAGAGCGATTAGATCAACTTTACACTTTAGGTAGCGTAAATTTCGACTCAGTCATAATAATTGATTTTGGAAATAATCTAAAAAGTGTTTTAACCTCATTAGTATACACTGATGTTAACCAAAAAAACGTACTATTTACTACTGTTAACCAATGGTTTGACGAGAGTATATTTTATGAAAATACTATTAAAGATCTATATTACCCTTCTGTTAATTTTAAAGAGTTTAAAAAATATAACGAAAATTATTTTAAAAAATTTAATGTTTATCCAAACGAAATCACTATTTTGACTTATGATGCTTTAGGTTTAATCTACTACACCTGGAAAAAAAATGGAATGATTAAGTCGATAAATGATTTTTCTTTTAAAAATAAGATTAAAGGAAAAATTGGAACATTCAGTTTTAAAAACCAACAAGTAATTCAAGAGTTAGACATTTACAAGACCGAAAATAAAAATTTTATTAAATTTTAACTTTTTTTATAAGTTCTTTATACGCTAAAAACCTATGATCCATTTTAATTTTTTTGACTTTAGACATTTGTCCAAATGTAATTTTTTTTCCTTTAGGGATAAAGATAGGATCATAGCCAAATCCTTTATTACCTTTAATCTTAATTGAAATTTCTCCTTTTAAATTTCCTTGCACTGTCGTTATTTTTCCTTTTTCACTTTTATAAGAAAGACTACAAACGAAAGTCGCACTTCTATTCTTTTTATTTTTTAAATTTTTTAAAATAAATTTCATTGCTTTATAAAAATTTCCGTGTTTTTTTGCTAATCTTGCTGAAAAGATACCTGGACGGTTATTTAAAGCTTTAATGCAAAGTCCAGAGTCATCTGAAATAACAGCATAATTGACATACTCAGAGAAAAATTTAACTTTAAGCTTTGCGTTTGACTTAAATGAATTTCCTGTTTCTTTTGGGCTTTTAATTTTAAGCTCTAAGGGAGAAATTTTCTTGTATTTTTTTGGCAGTAAACTCGCGATTTCTTTAAATTTACCATTATTATGTGTCCCAACTAATATTTTTTTCATATTTAACCTAGTAATTTCATAACTACTTATTATATAGCAAATTAAATGAGTGAAGAAAAAGTTAAAAAAGATTTAAATAAAGTTAAATCAGAGCCTGAAAAAAAGGAATCTATAGATGGAGATAATAATCATAAAACTTCATCAAAAGAAAATACAATTGAAGAAAAATTAAAAGAAGCTGAGGAAAAACTATTAAGATCGCTCGCTGAAATCGAAAATCAAAGACGAAGATTTGAAAAAGAAGTTAAAGACGCATTTGAATTTGGATCTTTTAACTTTGCAAAAGAAAATTTAGCAACCTTAGATAATCTTCAACGGGCAAGAGAGGCCATTAATAATGATGAAAAACTAAAGGATAACAAAGACTTAGATAGGTTTTTAGAAAATATTAATATTATTGAGAAGGATTTAATTTCTATATTTGAAAGGAATAGAATAAAAAAAATTGACACAAATAACAAAAAATTTGATCCAAATTTTCATCAAGCAATGTCTGAAATCGAAGACGATAGAGCTAAACCAGGATCGATAATTCAAGAAATCCAAGCGGGTTATATGTTGGGAGAAAGGTTGTTAAGACCAGCTTTAGTGAGCGTAGCGAAGAAAAAAGATAAAAAAGACGAAGAAAATGAGGATAAAAAAGAACAAAAATAGACTTGCAGATAGGGAAAAAACACCCATATAGCAATCATACATAAGGAATAATTTATGAGTAAAGTAATTGGAATAGATTTAGGAACTACTAATTCATGTGTAGCTATAATGGATGGTACACAAGCTAAAGTACTTGAAAATGCAGAAGGTGCTAGAACAACTCCTTCAGTGGTTGCTTTTCTTGAAAAAGAGGAAAAATTAGTAGGTCAACCTGCAAAAAGACAAGCGGTAACAAACGCGGGTGATACTATATTTGCTGCAAAAAGATTAATTGGAAGAAAATTTGATGGTCCTTCTGTTCAAAAAGATATTTCAAAAGTACCTTACAAAATTGTTAAATCAGATAACGGTGATGCATGGGTAGAAGGTAAAGGAAAAAAATATTCACCAGCTCAAATCTCAGCATTTGTTTTACAAAAAATGAAAGAGACTGCTGAAAAGTATTTAGGGCAAGCAGTTACAAAAGCTGTGATTACAGTTCCCGCTTATTTCAACGACTCACAAAGACAAGCAACAAAAGATGCAGGAAAAATTGCAGGTTTAGAGGTGTTAAGAATTATTAATGAGCCAACAGCAGCCTCACTAGCTTATGGTCTAGACAAAAAGGGTGGAAAAAAAATCGCTGTTTATGATTTAGGTGGTGGTACTTTTGATATTTCGATTTTAGAAATTGGAGATGGTGTTTTTGAAGTAAAATCAACTAATGGTGACACTTTCTTAGGTGGTGAAGATTTTGACGATGCTATCGTAGAGTACCTTGCATCAGAATTTAAAAAGGATAATGGTATAGATTTAAAAACAGACAAGCTTGCTCTTCAAAGATTAAAAGAAGCTGCCGAGAAAGCAAAAATTGAACTTTCATCTGCTGCACAAACTGAAATTAATCTGCCATTTATTACAGCAGATAAAACTGGTCCAAAACATTTAAATTTGAAGTTTACTAGAGCGAAATTAGAAGCGCTAGTTCAAAGCTTAGTAGATAGAACATTAGAGCCTTGCAAAACTGCTTTGAAAGACTCAAGTTTTTCTGCTGCTGAGATTAATGAAATAGTCTTAGTAGGTGGAATGACAAGAATGCCAAAAATTATTGAAACGGTTAAAAACTTTTTTGGAAAAGAACCAAATAAAAGTGTAAATCCAGATGAAGTAGTTGCAATGGGTGCCGCTATACAAGGTGGTGTTTTACAAGGTGATGTTAAAGATGTTTTACTTTTAGATGTAACACCTCTTTCCCTAGGCATTGAAACACTAGGTGGAGTATCTACAAAATTAATAGAAAAAAATACAACTATCCCAACTAAGAAAAGTCAGGTTTTCTCAACTGCTGAAGATAACCAGCCTGCAGTATCAATTAGAGTATTACAAGGTGAAAGAGAAATGGCAGCAGATAATAAAATATTAGGTAACTTTGAGTTAGTTGGAATACCTCCGGCTCCAAGAGGAACTCCTCAAATTGAGGTTACATTTGATATTGATGCCAATGGAATAGTTAACGTGTCTGCAAAAGATAAAGGCACAGGAAAAGAACAAAAGATACAAATTCAAGCTTCAGGTGGATTATCTGAGGATGAAATTAATAAAATGGTCAAAGATGCTGAAGCTAATAAAGAAGCTGATAAAAAAAAGAGAGAGTCAGTTGATGCTAGAAATCAAGCTGATAGTCTTGTTTTTTCAACAGAGAAAAGTTTAAAAGAGCACGGTGATAAAATCTCAGCTGAAGAAAAGAAAGCAATTGAAAACGGCATTTCTGATCTTAAAAAATCTTTAGAAGGTACTGATGCAGAAGACATTAAGAAAAAAACACAAAGTTTAATTCAAGTTTCAATGAAACTAGGAGAGGCAGTTTATAAAAGCCAACAAAAACCTGA
>MDTB01099068.1_pt1 | contig 14507 bp, 8 predicted proteins | sample 811161 | NCBI WGS metagenome assembly MDTB01 (sample SAMN05326650, study PRJNA326480) | marine metagenome | isolation source: seawater | place: Mediterranean Sea | collected 2009
ATCCCATCCTGCATGCATTAATTGAACATAGCGAGTCCCCCGTTCGAGCAGGCGACGGGTTAGTAGGCAATTGCGTGCGAAACTTCCGGGTTCTTGAACTTGGGGGCCGTAAAGATCAAGAGTTGATTTTGATTCACCAGAAATATCAGTCAGCTCCGGTACGCTTGTTTGCATGCGATAAGCCATTTCATACTGGGAGATACGGGTTTGGATCTCAGGGTCACCGACAGCGTCATATTTGCGCTGATTCAAGTCTGCGATCCCATTGAGCATTTGACGTCGAAGTTGAGGGCTAACTCCCGTCGGATTATTTAGATAGAGAACAGGATTACCTCCAGCGCGGAGTTTTACGCCCTGGTGCCGCGAGGGGAGAAAACCGGAAGACCAATAAGAGTCGTAGAAAATTTGACCACAGCTCGTTCCTTTAGAGACCGAAGTCATGACGACAAAGGTTGGAAGGTTTTCGTTCATCGATCCCAGACCATAAGAAAGCCAGGATCCGACGGTCGGCCGTGAGGGAAGTTGAAATCCGGAAAGGAAAAAGTTGATCGCGGGCGCATGGTTCACCTGCTGAGTGTGCATGCTCTTGATGAAGCAAAGATCATCGGTGATTTTCGCAGTGTGTGGCATAAATGCGCTAACAGTTGCGCCTGATTCACCGTGCTGTTTAAAAGGCTCGACAGGTGCCAATAAACGACGTTTGTCAGCAGCAGCGGACATTGTCGAAAAGCGTTTTCCCTCCATGTAAGAGTCAGGAACTTTTTCTCCGTGTAGTTTAGTGAGTTGGGGTTTGTGATCAAAAAGCTCTAGGTGACTTGGTGCTCCATTTTGGAAAAGATAAACGACACGCTTCGCCTTTGGCGCAATTGCTTGAGCAGCCTCAAGGATACGGTCTTCTGAGGCTGAGGCATTATTATTCAGGAGATGAACGAGAGCTGGGATACCCAGACCTGTTGCGGCTTTTCCGAAGAAGTGGCGACGATTCGAAAGGAGTTGAGATTCAAAAATCGGATTCATGGCTATTCTTTGGTGAGGGCTTCATCCGTGTTGAGAAGAGAGAGAATGGTGGAGGTGAGAGAGGCTTGCTCAAGAGGTTTGATTTGATCCGTGATGGGAAGGTCTCCAGCGGAAAGGAGTGCGGTTACTTCTGCGGGATTTTGTTTGTAGTGGATGCGTGACGCTTCATGCATGCGCTTGATGATTATGAATTCATCTTCGTTTGGATCACGAGCGGTGATCAATTTGAAGGCTGTTTTGAGGATCGATTTTGGATCAATTTTTTGGGCCCGGTAGGCAATTCCACGCGCGGCCTCTAGATAGAGTGGGTCATTCAAAGTTGCTAGGGCGTGCAGGGGAGAGTTTGTATTATAGGTCCCTACTTCACAGCCCTCACGTTTGGCATTGTCGAAAATCATGGGTGGCGCCGAGATGCGGCGCCAGAATGTGTAAAGAGTCCGCCTTCGCAGATTCTCGCCGGTATCCGGAGTATACTTCTTTCTACCAAAGGTGACCTCGGACCAAAGCCCCTGTGGTTGCCAGGGTTTGACCGGAGTTCCTCCGAGTTGCCGAATAAGACGCCCGGAGAGTGCAAGAGCCTGATCCCGAATCATCCAAGAAGGGAGGCGATAGCGGGGAGCTCGTGCAAGGAGCCTGTTTTTGGGGTCTCTCTCAAGAGCGAGGGAATCGACCTTTGAGGATTGTTGGTAAACTTCGCTGGTCACGATGGTTTTGATGAGCTTTTTGAAATCCCAGCCAGATTCGATGAAATCTGCTGAAAGCCAATCGAGGAGTTCGGGGTAAATTGGAATCTCAGATTGTACGCCAAGATCTTCTGGCGATTTAATCAGTCCGATTCCAAAGAGTTCCTGCCAGATTCGATTAACTGTAACTCTTGAGGTGAGAGGGTGATCTGGCGAAACCAGCCAATGAGCGAGGTCGAGGCGATTGTGATTTTCTTTTTCCGGTAGCGGGGGCAGTAATCCTGGTGTGATGGCTTCGACTTCTTTCCCCTGCGCTTGATAAGAACCAACTGCTAGGATGTGGGTCTTTCTTCGGCTCTTGCGATCTTCCATCACCATGACGCGCGGAGCTGCTTTCCTGATTGTGCTGATTTGCGCCTCTAGAGAGGTGATTTTAGTGGAAAGTTTTTGGTATTCACTGTGAGTTGCAAGGAATGCCGCGGCGAGGCTTTGGTTCTGCTCCTGGCTGCGTTGGTCGGGTGCTATTGTGAGCAGTTTTTCAATACTCTGTTCATCCTCCTCAAGTGAAGGCTTCGCTGTGTCGGTAACAGAAATTTTAAAGCGGCCTAGATAGTGTTGCGCATGATGTGAATCGTGGCGGAGGACAATTTTAACTTGGTCACCTTCCTGGACTGCTAATGGTTTGCCAAGGTGGAAGACAGCAGCGTGATCACGATTAATCGAAGTTCCATTATAGATGGCCCATCCCAGAGTGTTTCCGGTTTCTAAAGTGGTTGCGATTTTGTAGGCACCTTGCTCAAAACTTGCAATTGGGCGTTCAAGCTTTATCGGCTGAATCGGTTTGCCTTCACGAATGAGGTGAGCCTCAAATCCAGTCAGGACAAAGTTGCCACTATCCGAGCGGGCAATGCCGCCTTTGGTCATCGAGGTATGGCGAAGGGCATCTAATCGGAGCGCAGAGATCTTCCCTTTTGGAAGTGGTGCCGTGAATTGAAATGTTGCTTTTTCTGGGTTGCTCCCGGAGCTCAGGATCGAGTGGTCGGGGAGGTGTTCAAATTTTAATCCCTTATCGCTTGCTGTAATGGAAGTTGCTTTGAGACTTTTCCATTGCGAGTTTTGCTGACGTTGGTTTTCTTCCCAAGCCTTTTGCTGCGGAGCAATTTTAGCAGCAAGGGTTTTCTGCTCTATTCGGATTTTGGCGAGCTCACCCCGGATGGCCTCTTCTTTGTCGATTTGTTGTTGGGTGGGGACTTCGAGGACAGGTTTAGTCTGCGGGTCTCCGCCGCTGCCATTGACCGGTGTTTGATTAAAGAAGGCTGTAAGAGAGTAGTAATCTTTTTGACTAAGTGGGTCATATTTATGATTGTGACAACGGCAGCAATTTAGGGTGAGGCCCATCCAGACAGTGCCGACGGTTTCGGTCATGTCGAAGACATAGTTGACGCGATTTTCTTCAGGAATTGAGCCGCCTTCGCCGTTAATGGCGTGATTTCTCAGGAAACCCGTCGCAAGCTTTTGTTCCAAGGTTGCTCCAGGAAGAAGGTCGCCGGCAATTTGCCAGATGGTGAAGTCGTCGTAGGGAAGATTACGATTGATAGCATCAATGACCCAATCTCGCCATGGCCACATTGTGCGCTCACGGTCGCCTTGAAAACCGTTTGAATCGGCATAGCGGGCAGCATCCAGCCACGGCCACGCGAAACGTTCTCCGAAAGCTGTGTCGGCGAGATATTTGTCAATAAGGCGCTCCCAAGCATCAGAAGATTTGTCATTAATGAAGGTCTTTACCTCTTCGGGTTCGGGAGGTAGACCGCGGAGATCAAATGAAAGTCGCCGGATAAGGGTTTCTTTGGAAGCGCGTGGGGAAAAGTCTAGTTCGAGTTTTCTGAGTTTTTGCCTTACCAATGAATCGAGAGGGTGCGGGGCAAGATTCGGAATATTTGGTTTTTTGACGGGTATAAAAGTCCAGTGCTCTTCGTACTTTGCCCCTTCTTTGATCCAGCGGTAGATTAGTTCTTTCTCTTCAGCATCCAATCTCAGTAAGTGATCGGGTGGGGGCATTATATCATCCGGATCATCGGAATTGATGCGCTCCCAGATGAGTGAGCCTTCAGGATTGCCAGGAAGAATAGCCGATCCTGATTTCCGATCAGCAAAGGCTCCTTCAGATATGTCGAGTCTTAGATCTGCTTCCCTTGAGTTTGAGTCGAAGCCATGGCAACTAAAGCAATGGTCTGAGAGAAGAGGTCGGATATGGCTATTGAAGCCGATTGGTTCTCCAGTGGCAGTAGCCACAAGGATGAGAATGAGGAGATACCTTAACATTGAGCTGAAATTGAGGTTAGGGGCAGTCTTGCCAAATGTAAGACGTCTTACAAATCCGGAGGACGGCTTTTTTTACGAGACAGTACTTACGTGTCTTTCTTGGGGTAATGGGATTGGTAGAGGAGGCTAAAGATCTTCAAACAAAAATTTCGTGAGCGTTATACCTTTAATCAAGGTCATGTATCTAGGCTTTTTGTTATGAAGGCAATTGGGGCCAGTCGCGCCAAGTTGTCACCCCAGCTAATTGGCCGATCTTGGCGGTTGTATTCCGAATCTCGCGGGATTGATTTGTGGAGGGAGCTTGAGAGTGGGTGTTCTGACCTGTGAATCATTGATTTAAGTGGTTTTTTTATTTTTTTTGGATCAAGCAGGTCTGGGAAATCCAACAAGAGAGGGGGGAGAGGCGAAAATTCTGCAAATTTGGCAAATATTTCCGGATTTTCGGCTTATCGGGGCTGCCAATCGGCTCTATAACTAGGAATCATACGACATGAGTAATTTTCGACTCAAACTCCAGCGCAGTCTACTGTTCGGACTTCTAGTCTTTGCAGTGCCTGCTCTTGCGCAAAATTCGGTTCTTTTAAGTGAGGTCGCAGCCCGCTCGGCTGACGCTCGTGATGCTGGCGTCCTTATAGAAGAAGGGGATGATGCGTATCTTGAAAATGACTATAAGTTAGCCGTTGATAAGTATGCCGAGGCTTTGTCGAAGCTCCCGAAAGGAGCTAAGTCGGTCGCTGGCTTGCGAACGACCGCCGTTCAGCGCTTTTCACAGGCCTCCTTGGTGCAAGCCCAGGATCTGATGATTAAGGGTGGGGCAAAGAGCGCTCAGGCCATGGTAAAAGATGCCCTTACGGTTGACCCGGACAATCGTCAACTTAAGTCGCTTTTGGCTAAGATGGACGATCCAATCCGGTATGAGTCAGCCTTGACTACCGAGCACAATGTGAATGTAGCGAGAGTTCGAAGTCTTCTCCAGGAGGGTCAGAGTTACTATGATTTGGGGCAGTTTGATCGCGCCTACATGACCTTTGAAGACATTCTTCGCATCGACCAGTATAACAAAGCGGCACGTCGGGGAAAAGAGATGGTGATTGTGGCAAAGTCAGGTTACGCAGAGGCAGCTCGGGATCAGGCGCGGGCTGAGATGTTAAAGGGGGTGGACGCAAGTTGGCAGCAGAAGGTTGCCTCCAAGTTGGATGCGCCGATCGTCGGTGGAGATGATTTTGGAGCTATTAACCAGCGGGCGAACATCCAAGCCAAGCTGAACAGTATCAATGTTCCTGAGGTTCGCCTGAGTGGGGCAACTCTTGATGAGGCAGTCGATTTTTTGAGAGCAGTTTCTGTGCAGGAGGACAAGATGACCTTGGACGAATCTCAAAAAGGAATTCCGTTTTTGGTTCAGTTGGGGGATGAGTCTATGCCAGAGATCCAAAAGATTCGTGCTTCGCGAATTAATCTGACTCTTCGTAATGTTTCCTTGGCCGAAGTTTTGAAACTAGTTAACGAAGCTTCTGGCACTAATTTCCGAGTGGATGATTTTGCGGTGGTGATTAATGCCGCAGGATTTTCGGACCCTACTTTGGTTCGCCGGGAATTTCGAGTTTCTCCCGATTTTTTGACAACTGGAGCTGTTGGTAAGGTGGAAGAGAATAAGGATCCTTTTGCAGCCGATGATCAAGAGGGCGGGCTGATTGCAAAAAAGCTTTCAGCAAAAGAGAAACTCCAAGATTTTGGGGTTAGTTTCCCGGACGGGGCCAGTGCTGCCTATAATTCGAATACTAACATGTTAATCGTCCGAAATACGGTGGCGAACATGCAGCTTATCGAGGCGATCGTTGCTGACCTAGCGAAAAACGAGCCTTTGATTGTGACAGTGCGGACGACAATTGTAGATATCGGTCAAGACCAACTCGATGAGCTTGATTTTGATTCGATGCTTGGTGAGTTTAATCTTGGAGAAAATGGTATTCTCTCGGGAGGAACGACGGGAACGGGTTCTCCAATTGCAGACATGATCGGAGGTCGTCCAGTCACCTCAGGAAATCGAAGCGGACAGCTTGCCGGAACTACCGAAGGTTTGGATGCTTTGCTGAAGAGAGAGTCCCCACCAACTGCTTCAGGTGTTTTGTCAAATAATGGGACCGGGGGAGGGAGTGCGGATATTCGTTTACCGTCCACCCCAGATAGCTCGGGAACGAGGGGGTCAGGTATTATTAGTCTGCGTGGAATTATCGATAATTCTGCTCACGAGATTTTGATGAGAGGGCTCTCTCAAAAGAAAGGTGTCGATGTCATGGTTCGTCCAGAAGTTGTAACTCGATCTGGTCAGAATGCGATAGTTCAGTCCGTGATAGAATTCCCCTATCCCGAAGATTTTGAACCTCCTCAGATTCCGAATCAGGTTGCGGGTGGAGGAGGAATTGTGACTCCTGCTACTCCAACGAATTTCACTTCCCGAAATCTTGGAGTTACTCTCGAGGTTCTTCCACAGGTTGGTCCAGACCGTAAGATTATCGAAGTCTCAGTGAATCCGGTCGTTACTGACTTTGAAGGTTTCGTCAATTACGGAACTCCCATTGTTGGGTCGAGTAACACCGCAAGCATCAACTTTGTGAATCAGACGGTGGCGACCCAAAGCGTTTTTGGTGAAATTACTGCGAATGCGATCCTCAAGCCACTTTTTAGAACAACACGCGGAAATACCAGTGTTCGTGTCGTAGACGGGCAGACCGTTGTAATGGGTGGGCTTATCAAAGAAATTCGGAAAGAAATTCACGACAAAATTCCTATTCTCGGTGAACTTCCGTTCGTCGGTCGAATTTTTCAGAGTAATGGAATTTCGGTGGAAAAGCGCGCTGTGATTATCTTTGTGAATGTCGAATTGACCGACCCAGCAGGAAAACCATACCGCGATCGTTGATGAGTACGAACATCCCCCCACGTTCTAACCAAGGAAAGAATAGTTTAGATTCCGATCCGTTGGGTCCGGAGAAAGAGCAATACTCGCTCGAAGAAATGATGAAGGCGCTCCGTGATAAGGAGCGCGCAAAAGAGGCTCAAGGTGAAGTGGTGACTCGCTCTGATGGCACGATTGCTCGAAAGGTTAAGCGCCGGAGACGTCGTTCTGGGCAAGCAAGCGAAAACAATCCAGAGCGTGAGAAAAAGCGACTTCTTTTGAAAGTTGTTATTGGAGCCACCCTAATCCTAATTTTATTTCTTACCGTTTTGTTTTTGATCTTGATGCAAAATAGTAAGGGGCATCGTGACAAACTTGCACAGCAGGCTTCCGAGTGGAGTGGGGCTGAGGTAGAGTTCCGGGGGTTGAAGCGGATGCCTTTTTCTGTTTCTATTAAGGACGCTAATTTTCAGTGGGATCAGACCAACTTTGTGCGAAATTTAGCCCTAAATAATATCGAAGGACATGTCCGATTTTTAAATTATTTGGGAGCCCGGCCAAGTGGGTTACAGATAGGTGGAAGCAAGGGCCAATTGAGACTTGCTATGCCTTTGGCGAGGGGAGATGAAGTCGATCCTCTGGATGAAGAGGATTTTCCATTCGGCTTTGACGAATACTATTGTGACTCGCTCGATGTTTTTTTTGGGTCAGATGCTCCGATTGGGTTTAGTGAGGTCGATGCTATTTTTTCCTACGCTGGAGATGGTGGTTATCAGGTGACTTTTAATGAAGGAATTTTTCGAGCGGACGGTTGGGAGGACTTTCCGGTTTCCAAAGGCGTGATGCGTTTTAAAGATGGCCGCCTAAACTTAAAAGCCTTGTCGCTTAAGCATCCAACCAAAAGTGGAGTTTCGGTGGCATCTGATCTGAAACTGAGCGGAGAGGTCTTGATGGCACCGGGTGAGGAATCAACACTTGAAATCTCAACAGATCAATTCCCGATGGAAACTTTGATAGGAAAGCGACTCGCGCGCTTTTTTAGTGGCTCGGTCGAATCATCATCCGGAACGGTTCAGTTCACAGTTGGGAACGACTACTTTGATGAGATTAAAATCAATCTAAAAGCGAGCGCTGCGAAAGTAGCACGACTGCCATTTCTAGTGAACCTCCATTCCTTATTTCCAAATCATAATTTAGATCTTTTGGAATTTCACGAGGGAATTAGCAACTCTTCGATTACCGGGACGGTGAGAGCAAGACCGGAAGGTGTGGCTTTAGAAAATTTCCAATTCTCTGAGAAAGGTAAGGTTTCGTTAAGTGGCAGCTTACTTATTGCTGATGATGGCAGAATTGCAGGGCGTTTTGAAATATCTATCAACCGTTTCTATCTTTCTAGCCAGGAAAGATTCAAGGGAAGTCCTCACTTGATTGGGTCGGACACGACCGGGCTTGTTAGTTTTAGCTTTGATGTCGGTGGAACAGTTGACCGGCCCACCGATACATTTCTTCAGGTGATTGGTGTGGATTCCAAGACCTTTCAGGTTGACGATCCAACCGATGGATCGAAGGATAAGATTTGGCAAAATCTTTTAAATCCTCTCGAAGAAAAAGTTCCTGTTGATCCAGAAATTTTAAAACCACTTAATGTCGAATAGGTTAGTTTTTTCTTTTTTGATCTACCTCTGCCGTTGATACTGCACGTTGAAATGAAGAATCCGTTCACTTCTAACTTTGAATCGTTTGAGGGGCCGATGAGTCCGCTTGTTGAAAATTTGCATGGGGACAAGTTTGAGCAACTGAAGGAACTTATAAGCGGCGGGGAGGGTGTTCTGGTTTCTCTTCGCGCTCCACGTGCAGGATATGGGAAAACTATGCTTCTTTCTCGATTGCGTGAAGAGCTTCGGGGTAATTCTGTAATGGTGCCTATTGATCTCTCAACTGATTCCAGAATTGATGAGAAAGATATTCTTGTAAGGCTCCTCGATCAGCTCACCTCTGTGCTGCCAGGGAAACGAGATCTGACTAGATTAGATTTTAGTGTACGACGTATTTTGGCAAATGCCTTGATTCCGCTGGTGGAGTCAGGCGAGGTTCCAAGTCCCAATCGAACAGAGTCACTGCGAAGTCTTCGCGAAACCCCCGAGCAGGTCTTTGATTTCCATAAGGAGTCAGCTGCTGTTGCACAGTGGGTAAGGGGTCAATTCCCAGCTCTCGCACCCCGGTTTTTATCGGTGATTGGCCAAAGTTGTGGTGGGGTGACAGGTGATCTGTCGCAATGGTTTACCGTCTTGTCCCGATTCGCCATGGCGCCTGTTGAGAGTCGGAGTAACAATCAGGATCTGCTAAATGAGGTTAGCAGGGAAGGAGACCGATTTCAGAATGGAATGAGCTACCATGGACCGCTTACGTCTTTTCTAAAATTAATTACATCAACCGAGAATATCGTTCTGGTTGTTGACGAGATGGATGGCTTGTTTTGTGATAGTGAGGCTGCACTTCGCGTCGCAAATACGCTTATTGGTCTCCGGCAGGCCGCACCGCGTATCAAAGTGATTTTTTCGGTGAATGATGATGTTTGGGAATCTACTTTTTCCCGAAGAATTCCACTTGGAATGCAGGATCGGTTTGAAGATTCGGTAATTCGATTACAGCCCCTTGATGAGGCAAGTGTGTTAGAGCTCTTGAGGATTCGTCATGTTGATGGCGCCGAGGACCTTCGCCAAAAGATCGATTTGAATGACGGGGATCTATATCCAAGAGCTATTCTGCGAGCCGCACGTGATATCATAGACTTGCAAGCGACATCAGAGAGACGTTCAGCGGAACAGCGAGAGGTAGTCGATGGAAATTCACGCCAAGGGAAGGATATTGGTTTTGCCGAAATTTTATCGGAGAAGGTAGTCGAAACTGATTTGACGGAATCGGGAAAGCCTGACATTCCATTTGCTAGTCCAGTTGTAAAAAACAAGTATCCTCCCAAAATGGTGCGAAGAGTTACGATTCCCCGCAAGTATTTAGTGCAGCGAATTCGTCAGAAAAGTGATTCCGCTCCTCTTCCTCCTGCGCCGCCCTTACATACCTCATTCGAAAGTCCTTTTCGGCTTACTGATTCCTCCAAGTCTAGAGGAGGAGAGGCCAGTGCAACTTCGATTTCGCCTCCAGCTAATGAAGATATACCTTCTTCGAAAGCCGGTCCTGTTGATAGTGATAGCATCGACGAATTGCTTCGCAAATTCCGGGAGAGGTAGGATGGTTTCAATTCAAGTTAACAAAAAACCTTTTGGAGTGACTCAGTCATAATAATCTTTATCTCCTTCATCGAAACCGTCTGATTGATTTCACTCTCCACACTGGTCATGGAAACTCCATCAATCCCGCAAGGGGTGATCATTTGAAATGGCGCTAGAGAAAGTTTTTGGACGTTTAAGGCAAACCCGTGAAGGGTAACCCATGAGCGAACACCGACTCCGAGTGAAGCAATTTTTCGGTCTTCGACCCATACGCCGGTTTGGCCTTTCCTTCGAATCGCGGTGATGCCAAGAATTCCGAGAGAAATAATTATGGCTTCTTCTAGATTTCTAAGGTGAATGTGAAGGTCCTTTATACGTTGAGTGAGATCGAGTATTGCATAGCCAACAAGTTGCCCTGGGCCATGGAAAGTTCCTTGTCCTCCGCGGTTGATTTCAACTACTGGATGAGGGAGATGTTTGTGAGCTCTCAGGCTGGTTTTATCCCGAGTCCTGCCGATCGTGTAGACAGGAGCATGTTCGAGAAGAAGAATGATGTCCTCTATTTTTTGATCACGTCGACGTTGGACAAGGTCTTCTTGAAGATCCCAAATCTCTTGAAAATCTAAATCAGCTCCAAGGTCTTGAAATATCGGGGAACTCATCGCTTAGATTTGGGTAATCTCAGCCAAGCTTGGATTTCTGAAAGTGAATGGCAGTTCAGAACATCTTTGCGGCGGAGCCAGCCTTTGCGAGCGAGTCTCGTGCCATAGGCTAGGAATTGTAGTTGTTCGATTGAGTGGGCATCGGGATTGATTGAGGTTAAGACGTTTTTGTCACGGGCGCGATGCCACCAACGCCAGTCCATATCAAGGCGCCATGGATTACAGTTGAGTTCTATGACTGTTTTTGTTTCAGCTGCGCAGTCGATAATTTTCTCCATGTTGACGGCGTAAGGATCACGCTTGAGTAGGAGACGTCCAGTGACATGGCCGAGCATGGTAACGTGTTCGTTTTCCATTGCTCGGATTAATCGGTTGGTCATTTCTTTTTCGGGAAGATTGAAAACGTTGTGGATGGAGGCGACGCAATAATCGAGCTCGGCGAGTAAGTCGTTATGGAAGTCCAGTGAACCATCTTTGAGAATATCAACCTCCGAACCGGAGAGGAGCGCAAAATCTTCGAAGTGTGCGTTTATTATTTTAATCTCTTCAATTTGTTGGACTAGCCTTGTTTCGTTAAGCCCGTTGGCTTGAAAAGACGACTTGGAGTGGTCGGCGATTCCTAGATATTGAAGGCCGTGGTCTTGCGCGGCAGTGGCCATTTCCTCAAGAGTGTTTTTTCCGTCGGAAGCAATTGTGTGGTTATGAAATGTTCCCCGGAGTTGGGTGAGTTGGACGAGGTCTGGAAGATCTGCGGCGCACGCGGCTTCGATTTCACCCCGATTTTCTCTGAGTTCGGGTGCGATCCAATCGAGTTTCAGAGCACGGTAGATATCAACTTCTTCCTCGACTTTAGGGATGTCTCCTTCGCCAGTGAAGTCATATTCATTAAGAGACAATCCCTTTTTCAAAGCCAGTGAACGAAGGGCGACGTTGTGCTCTTTACTACCAGTGAAATACTGGAGAGCGAAAGGGAAGTGGTCATTACTGACAGCACGGAGATCACACTGAAGGCCATTATCAAGTCGAACTGATGCCTTGGTATCTCCTTGAGCAATGACTTCCTGAACTTCAGGAAAGTCAGTGAAGAATTTAGTGAGTTCAGCGGGTTCTTTAGTCGCGACCAGGAAGTCGAGGTCGTGGAGGGTTTCTTTGGCACGACGGTATGAGCCAGCAATGGCGGAGCGATTGACCTTAGGGTGTTCACGAAGTCGTTCGAGTAAAGTCTCTGCGAGAGGTGTCACCTCGCCGAGACGAAAGCGGTCGGCGAATTTTGCGCGGTTTTCGATGGCACCCAGGATTTTTTCCACAGTTTTGGCCCCGAAACCTGAAAGGTTAGCTATTTCTGATCCTTGGCAAGCCTCCTTTAGCTTGGTGACCGAAGAGATCCCGAGTTTGTCATAAAGTGCTTTTATTTTTTTTGGGCCGAGTCCCTGCAGCTCAAAAAGCTCAAAAAGGGTTGGGGGAAATTCGGCGCGGAGATCTTCAAAGTATTCCAGTTTTCCGGTCGATGCCAGCTCGTAGAGTTTTTGTTGAAGGGCGTCGCCTATGCCTTTGATGCCTTTGAGGTCGTTTGCAGCTGCTCGTCCAACGATGTCACCTTCAAAGTTTTGCACCACTTCGGCACCATTGCGATAGGCCCTTGTCTTGAATGGATTTTCTCCTTTTAGCTCCAGTAAGAGGGCGATTTCTTCAAGTGTGTTTACTAGTGATTCTCGGGTGACATCCGCCATTTGGATTCAAGATGGTATGATGACAGGGATTTGCAAGACTAAGGCCTTCGCGATAGGGGGCGAATCTGCTACCCCTTTACTTATGAGCTCCCCTAACTTGAAATATTATAACGCTGCCATTAACGCAGCCCAATCCGGTGATATTCCTGCAGCCCGAACTGCAATTGAATCAGCTCTCACCGAGGACCCAAACGATGTTCAGAGTTGGCAACTTTATGGGGTTGTCCTAAATGCCCTTGGGGAAACTGAAAAGGCAGAGAAGGTCGTGGCGAAAGTAAAAGAGTTAGGGTTAAGCGAGGTTGATGAATTGATCATGAAAGCGGCGGATGCGATTGGTCAGAATAAGTTTGGTGTTGCAATTACTTATTATGAAGATGCCCTTGAATTGGAGCCCAATCGCCCGGAAGTCTATGTCAGTTATGCTCTGGCGCTGATGCAAGGTAACTATCCTTCCGATGCTGAAGAAGCTGCTAGGAAGGCCGTTGAAATGGCTCCAGGTGATGCTTCGGCTTGGTATGCCAAAGGCCGAATTCAAAGACTACGTGGGCATAAGATTGAGGCACTTAATAGCCTAAAAAAGGCTATTGAGCTTCAAGGTTCTTTGGTTTTAGCCAGTTACGAGTGCGGAATGATCCTCGCAGAAATGGGCGAGTTGAAGGCTGCCCTCGAGTGCTTTGAAGAAGTATTGGCAGATCATCCTGAGGATCAAAATGCAATTGAGGCGAAAGCTTCCATCTTGGCCAAGATGGAAGAATTAAATTCCTAGGTGATAAGGATTGCATGCCGGAGTCGGGAAGGCAGGATGCGCAAAGTATCAATAAGAGCAAAATTATGAGTCGCAATATTTGGTTGGATGGGAAAATCGTGGACGAATCGGATGCGAAGATATCGGTCTTTGATCACGGTTTGCTTTATGGGGATGGGATCTTTGAAGGCATTCGTTTTTACAACGGCCGAGTCTTTCGTTTAACTGAGCATATCGAGCGGCTGTATCTTTCGGCAAAGGCCCTCCTCCTCAAGATGCCTTGGACTCTTGAAGAAGTTTGTGAAGCGACTCTTCAGACAATTCGGGCCAATAACTTAAACGATGGCTATATTCGTTTAGTAGTGACACGAGGGATTGGCGACCTTGGATTAAATCCGTATCTCTGTCCGAATCCATCGATGTTTATAATCGCTTCCGGTATTACATTATACCCGGCTGAATTGTATGAAAATGGACTTGAAGTCGTGACTTGTTCGACACGCCGGCCAACACCTGCGAGTTTGAGCCCACAAGTGAAATCTTTGAATTATCTTAATAACGTTATGGCCAAGGTTGAAGCTCTCAAGGCAGGAGCCAAAGAGGGTTTGATGTTAAATGAGCAAGGTTACGTAGCGGAGTGTACTGGTGATAACGTTTTCGTTGTGAAGAAGGGCGAAGTGATTACACCGCCGGTTTCGGATGGCAGCCTTGATGGAATTACCCGGCAGGTGATTTTTGAGCTTTGTTCCGAGTTGGGGATTTCGATCCGAGAAAGGTCAATGGCCCGCTACGATATTTATACTGCTGACGAATCATTTCTAACGGGTACGGCGGCTGAAACTATTCCGATGGTTAAGCTTGATGAGCGTGAGATCGGCGATGGTAAACCTGGACCAATTAGTCTAAGATTGATCGAAGCCTACCGACAAAAAGTCCGGTCGGAGGGAACTCTGTTTTAGGAACTCGCCAAGTTGGATTGTTAAGATAGGATCAATTGATGAAAATTTCGTCTCTCCTATTCGCTTGTCTTTTTAAAACTGTTTTCGCGGCTTCTTTTGGTGAGCAGATTAGTGATACTGGAATAAGGCATTCTTTTCTGATCACCGGAACTAAAACTGCAATAGTTGACGAAAAATGCGAGATTTTATGGGAGGTTAAAGCTAAATCTCGTGATGGTGAAGTTCTTCCTAATGGAAATGTATTGGTGACGTTTGCAAAC
>MDTB01154052.1_pt1 | contig 14507 bp, 14 predicted proteins | sample 811161 | NCBI WGS metagenome assembly MDTB01 (sample SAMN05326650, study PRJNA326480) | marine metagenome | isolation source: seawater | place: Mediterranean Sea | collected 2009
CACATTCAACTTTACTGCTGCCGCAGACTGGGCAGCAGGTGACATAGTTGGTCTAAAAATTAATCCCACAGATGATCCGGGAATAGTTATAGCTACTGCTGTATGGGAATTTGATAATACACTGGCCTAGTATTCATTTAAAACTCTCTATAGATATTGATTTAGGTGTCTGATATTTGTATCTCTATTTCTAGCTATTGTATAAATCTATATTCTTATTTCTATTAGAATCTATTATAGTATTAGTATATTAGTATAGTAATAATATCTCTATAGATAGAGATATAATATATTTAATCCCTCAGACAACTAAAAATGCTCAGAAAATTAAACTTTGAGTACCTGATCAGTATGATTAAAAAGGTGTCAAATTATCAGAGAGTAGAAATTGTCAGCAGATTTTAGCGCAGGTATGTTTCCAGATCAAATTAATCAACAGCAGGATGTTCTAGTTCCTGAAGATGCTGAGATAGTTTTTGTCTCAGATCTCTTTATTGAAGACTATGTTGGAGGGGCTGAGTTAACATCAGAAGCTCTTATCAAGTCTTCACCATTTAATGTTTTCAAGCTAAAATCAAGCCAGATTACCATGAAGACTCTCGAATCTGGTCATAAAAAATTCTGGATATTTGGAAACTTTACTTCCATGAATTTTGATCTAATTCCGACAATTGTCTCTAACATAAACTACTCTATTGTTGAATACGACTACAAGTATTGCAAATATAGGTCAACTCAGAAACATCTTATGGCTGAAAATGCTGAGTGTGACTGTCATGACCAGCCGTATGGTAAAATGGTTTCTGCTTTTTTCTACGGAGCAAGATCTTTATGGTGGATGTCTGAAGGTCAACAGGCACATTACTATAAAACGTTTCCATTCTTAAAAGAGAAACCGAGTGTTGTTTTATCTTCAGTTTTTGATGATGAGTTTTTCTTAAAAATTAAAGAACTTAGACAAGAAAATAAAGATGTTAAAAGAGAAAAATATGTCGTAATAGGATCTAATTCATGGATAAAAGGCACACAAGACTCAGTAGCTTACTGTGAAGAAAATTCACTTGATTATGAGGTTATTTGGTCTAGACCGTATGGCGAGCTTCTAGAGTTACTCTCAGTTTCAAAAGGGCTCGTTTTTCTTCCTAAGGGCCATGATACCTGTCCTAGACTTGTGATAGAGGCAAAGCTATTGGGATGTGAACTAATATTAAATGAAAACGTTCAGCACAAGGACGAAATATGGTTTAAAACTGATGACATGTATGACACAGAGGCCTACTTGTTTGCTGCTAGGCATAGATTCTGGGAAGGTATAAAGTCTAGTATGTTCTATAATCCCAGCCTTAGTGGATATACTACTACTCTAAACTGCATAGATCAGGACTACCCTTTTGAAGAATCAATCTCTTCTCTCCTTGGTTTCTGTGATGAGGTTATTGTTGTTGACGGTGGGTCAACTGATGGTACGTGGGAGAAGCTTAAAGATCTAGCTCAGAACAATGAAAATATGAAAGTACACCAGCAACCTAGAGACTGGGAATCTAGAAGATTCGCTGTTTTTGATGGCTTACAAAAAGCTCTTGCTAGATCGCTTTGTACAATGGACTATTGCTGGCAACAAGACGTGGATGAAATAGTTCATGAAGATGACTATTTAAAAGTCAGAGACTTATTGAAAACAATGTCTACTTCTATTGAGCTTTTATGCTTACCTGTTGTTGAATACTGGGGAGGAAAGGAAAAGGTCAGGGTAGATGTCAATCCCTGGAAGTGGAGGCTGAGTAAAAATTTACCACACATTACACACGGTATTCCAAGTCAATTAAGAAAGTTTGATGATGATGGAAATCTATATGCCTCTCCTGGAACAGACGGATGTGATTATGTTAGAAACAACGACTATACTATTATCAGGTATGCCACATTTTATACTGAAGAGGTTGAGAATGTTAGAAGAAACACTCATCAATCAGAAGAAGCTTTGAAAAACTATGAGGAATGGGTCAATGTTATGGCAAAATCTCTTCCTACTGTTCATCACTATTCCTGGTTTAATATTGATAGAAAAATAAGAACTTATAAAAATTATTGGTCAAAACACTGGCAAAGCCTGTATGATATAGAGCAAGAAGATACAGTAGAGAATAATATGTTTTTCGATAAGAAATGGTCTGATGTAAATGAAAATGACATTACAAACCTATCTTTAAAACTTTCCAAAGAAATGGGAGGCTGGGTTTTCCATTCAAAAGTCGATTTTAACAATCCAACTCCGTATATAAAGCTTGAATCTAGTCATCCTGAATCAATGTCAGAATGGATAGAAAGAAATGAGAGAAATAAATGAAAGTAGTGTTTATAGTTCCCAGCTTTAATGCTTCAAGAAACATAGAAAGCTTAGTCAGCTCAGTTACCTCTCAGAAGAATGAAAATTGGGAAATGGTAATAGTAGATGATATGTCTGAAGATAATACTTTTGAAAAATCTTCTGAGTTTTCTTCTGAAAAAATAACAGTATTAAAAAACAGTGAAAAGAAATTTGCCCTAAGAAACATAGTAGAATCAGCTAGAAAATATGAGAAAGATGACGACACCATTATAGCGGTGATCGACGGTGATGATCAGCTATGCAACAATAACACAGTAGATATCTTGATTGAAGCTTACTCAAAAGGTAGCGACGTAGTCTGGACCGGTCACAAGTGGGATATTAACGGTATGAATATATCAAAGGACATGCCATTTCACGTAGATCCATATCAGTGGCCTTGGTGCTCTTCACACCTTAGAACTTTTAAGTCTTCTATCTTGTCAAAAATACCTGATAGTAATTTTAAAGATGTCGACGGAAACTGGTTCAAAAGAGGTTATGATCAGGCATTAATGTTACCCGTTCTTTATATTGGTAAAAATAGAAAATACTTGGATACAATTTGCTATAAATACAATATAAATTCAGTATCTGTAAATGATAGAGACTGGGCTGAGAAAATTCAACACTCAACAGTAAACCTAGTAAGATCAAGAGGTTTTCTATCTAAGTAGAGAGGTACTTGTGAAAGGTATAATTTTAGCAGGAGGACTAGGTCAGCGTCTATATCCTCTTACAATGGTTACTAATAAACATCTTCTCCCAGTTGGAAAGAAACCTATGATATTTCATCCAATCGAGAAGCTTGTAAATGCCGGGGTAAACGATATTATAATAGTGACCGGTACTAATCATGTAGGTGATATGATTAGGCTTCTTGGTAGCGGTGAATCTTTTGGATGTAACTTTACCTACAGGGTTCAAGACAGCCCGGACGGGATAGGCGGAGCATTGAGACTTTGCAAAGATATCGTTGGAAAAGAAAAATGTATTGTTATACTAGGGGACAATATGTTTGAGGACAATCTTAAAAAGTATATCAACAGGTTTAAAGACTCCAATAATCCATGCATGGTTCTATTAAAAAGAGTTAATGATCCAAGCAGGTTTGGTGTAGCTATCATAGAGAATGAAAAGATAGTAAAAATTATAGAAAAACCTTCTAATCCAGTATCTGACCTTTGCGTTACCGGGATATACATGTATGACCACACCGTATTTGAAAAAATAGGTAGCCTAACAAAATCAAATAGAGGAGAATATGAAATTAGTCACATTAACGATCTATACGTTATGGAAAACAAGATAGATTGGGATATTTTACCAGGGTGGTGGACCGATGCTGGGACTCACGAATCCTATAGAGAAGCTAATATTATCATGTGGAAAGAGAAGTGAAAAGACTAATAGTTGGAAAAGGGAAGGTATCTAGTATTATATCTAGAGAAAGAGATATTATTCTATCTAGAGAGGATTGTGACATTTCTAACATAGATGAAGTTTCAACTACTATAAACAAAATACTCCCAGATGTTGTTATAAACTGTGCAGCAAAGACTAATTTAGAATATTGTCAAGAAAACAAGTCTAATGCCTTTTATTCTAATACTGCAGGAGTCATGAATCTAGTAGATGTTTGTAGTGGCTATGGAGTAAAGTTGGTGCATATTAGCAGCGGATGCTTGTTTGATGGAAATCATTTTTTGTCCGATGAAGAAACTAGCCACACCCCTGCTGTATGGTACACATGGACAAAATCTTGGGGTGATGAGCTAATCAAAAACTACGGATATGAAAATTATCTAATATTGAGACCTAGACAGTTAATATCTAAGACACCTCATCCCACAAATATGATTACAAAATTTTCCAATATGAAAAAAATAGGTGCAATTAAAGAAGAAAATTCTCTAACTTGCCTAGAAGACTTTTCTGAAATGATAAATCACTTAATTAAAAAAGATGAAACAGGAATTTTTAACTGCTGCAATACAGGAACAATAACACCCTATGAAATAGCCTCTAGAATTAGAGATACAATATCTCCAAGTCTTGAAGTCAAATCAGTATCATATGAGTCCTTACTTGAGAACCTACCTAATAGGAGGGTGAACACTATACTATCTTGTGATAAACTTATAAAAACAGGATACAATCCAAGAAGTGCTAGTGATGCCTTAGAGTGGTGTCTTAAGAATTATGATACTTGATTATGAAAAACTAGAAAAAATAAAAAATTCAGAATGGGTATCTGCTAAACCCTTTCCTCATGTAGTTATTGATGATCTTTTTCAGAAAGAATACTTGTTGAAAGTTTTAGAAGAATTTCCAGGTGTAAATGATGTTTCTTGGTGGAAATATGACAATGTTTTTGAGAAAAAGCTTGCATACAATAATTTTTTTGAATTTGGGGAAAACACTTCTAGATTCTTTGATGAGCTAAATTCTAGAAAATTTGTAAAACAAATTGAAAAGATCACAGGTATCAATAGCCTTATAGCTGACCCTTCCCTAAGGGGTGGGGGAATGCATAGAATAGGCAGAGGGGGAAAACTAGATATTCATTCAGACTTCCCGTATCATAAGCCAACTGGCTGGAAAAGAACCCTAAATATTATAACTTTTCTAAATCTCGATTGGAAAGAAGAGTATGGTGGTCATACTGAGCTTTGGGATGTAGAAATGAAAAATTGTATTCAAAAGATAAGCCCAGTTTTCAATAGAACTATAATTTTTTCTGTTCATGAAACCGCGTGGCATGGACACCCACACCCACTCGAATGTCCTGATGAAGTTTCTAGAATGTCTTTGGCGGCTTATTATTATAGACTAGAAGATGAAAGTGAAGATATAAGTTATACTTCTACTAGCTATCAAAAGCTACCTGACCAAGAGACTACAAAAGAAATAGAGGAAATGAGAGAGCGTAGAAAAATGGGAAGACTTAAGGATGTAAAAACATGAGTATTCTAGTTACTGGGTGTGCAGGTTTTATAGGTAGCCATGCAGTTGACCATTTTTTAGATTCTGGTGACAAGGTTGTGGGTATAGATTCCATGACATACGCTTCTAATATTGAAAACTTAAAAAGTGCCTTTAAAAAAAGCGACTTTGTATTTTATGAAAAAGATATAGTAGATACTTCTGACATTACTAATATTTGCAAGAATCATAAGATTAAATGGATTTTTAATTTTGCAGCCGAGACTCATGTTGACAACTCTATTGACTCATGTGATGCCTTTATACACTCGAATATTGTAGGAGTTAAGTCTCTACTGGAGTGCTGCAGAGAGACAGGAGCAAGCCTTTTCCATATATCTACTGATGAAGTTTATGGCTCAACTTCGGGGAAACCCTTTAAAGAGTCAGACACTCTGTCTCCTAAAAATCCTTACTCTGCAACAAAAGCTGCAGCTGAGCACATTATTGAAGCATATTCAAACACTTATGGTGTAAATTTTATAACAGTTAGAATGAGTAATAACTTCGGCCCTAGGCAGCATGCTGAGAAGTTTATTCCTACAATTATAAGGTCTTTATCTAGCAATAAAAAAATACCAATATATGGAAATGGTAAGAATGTTAGAGAGTGGTTGTATGTAAAAGACTGTGTTAAAATGATAAAATTAATTCAAATTTCTGGATCACCTGGTGAAGTCTACAATATATCAAATGGAAATGAGAGAAATAACATAGAAATATGCAAAATAATCTGTGATTCTCTAGACAAAGATTTTGAAAAATTTTCTAAATTTGTTCCAGATAGGCCAGGTCATGACTTTAGATACAGTATTAATTTTAATAAAATTAAAAATCTAGGAATTACAGTTGAAACAGATTTTAAAAAAGCAATTGAAGAAACTGTTCGGAGTCTAAGATGAAAAAAATCAATGTGTTAACAGTCACTTTTCACACTCCTGGCTTAATAAAGTCTATGATTAATAGCTTTGAAAAATTTAAGCCAGAAGATCTTGATATAACTTATGTTATAGTTGAGAATTCTAGGGATACATCTTATAAAGAAGAAACAGAAAAATTAGCTAAGAACGTTATATGGATTAATCACGAAGAAGGTGAAAACTATCAGAGCTCCCATGGTCACGGAATGGCTTTTGACATAGGCAAGCAAAGCTGTGACGAAGACTACACTTTTGTATGTCACTCAGATACTTGTGTCACAAGTACTAACTTTTTTAATGAATTTTTTAACAAAGCAAATCAGGGTTTTGAACTAGTAGGTGTGTGCTATGATGCCCACCCAGATAGAATAAAAGCCGTTCACTGCTCAGGATATTTAGTAAAAACTGAAATACTAAAGTCTACAACAATGCTTCCAGATCTTCCCAAGTATGATACAACAGACTTTGTGACAAAATACTGTAGAGATAATAATATAAAAATCCACGTCTTTGAAAATACATACAACAATCCTGATATAACTGGCACTATAAACGAACCTTTTAGGTCATGGGGCCCAAGATGCGGTGTTGACAGATGTATTAGCGAAAGCAATGAGGTAATATTTATGCATCTAGGTAGAGGAACCTCTAAGCAGCAAAATGTTTACAACACACCAGGAAAAATGAACCATTCTCAATGGGTTCAAATATGCAACGCTATATTGAGATAAGATAGGTAAGTTATGAGAAATGTAAGAGCCTTGCTACTATATCCACCAGAACAAACCTGGCCTGATACTATGTGTAAACCAAATGGCTCCTTAGCTTATCCAATGCTTGCAGGTGCTCTTATTGAAGCAGGGGTAGAAGTAGAAATTTATGATGCCTGTGTAGGAAACAAAAAAGATGATCTAGAAAAAGTTTTCTATAACTCTACGCCTCTTCCTACTGGAATGTTAAGAACAGGTGTATCAGAAGATAGAATACTTGAAAAAGTTAGTGACTTTGATGTTATTGGAATAACCTCTATATTTTCTCATCAGGAAACAATGGTTCTTAAAACTGCTAGTATTATAAAGAAAAAATTTCCTGAAAAAGTTCTTGTGACTGGAGGTGTTAACGCTAGACATAGAATGGATCTTTTTTTTAATAGTGGTTTTGATCTTATTTGCACTTCGGAAGCAGAAAAGACTATTGTAAGTATATGCAATACTGTATCCAAAGGGTCTCATGATTTTTCTAACATTCCTTTTCTAGCATGGAGAAAAGAGGGAAAAATTGTCGTAAACAATAACGGAGAGATATTTTGGGATCTTGATGACTTGCCAATGCCTGCTTGGCATCTTTTACCAAATGAAAGATATTGGAAGATAGGAAGACCTCACGGCGGCCACTTCGACGAAGGTGAAGATTTAAGATATGCATCGATGATGACTTCTCTTGGCTGTCCTTTCTCTTGTACTTTTTGTCATATCGCAGGTGAGACAAAAGATTCTAATTCTGGGCCAATTAAAAAGTTTAGAATAAAATCTGATGAAAGGGTAATTCGAGAACTAGAGATTCTTAAGTCATTAAATGTAAAGCAGGTGTTTATAGAAGATGATTCTATATTTGGAAAGAAAAAGCGAGCAATTAGACTTCTGAATAAGATTAATAGCTTCGGATTTGATATTCTTGATGTTAACGGTGTAAACATTATTCATTTGCTAAAAAATGGAGAACCAGACCCTGAGGTTATTGAAGCCCTTGTTGCTGCAGGTTTTAGAGATATTGTATTACCTTTTGAATCTTCTAGTCCAAGGATAATAAGAAAATATGCATCTAATAAGTGGAATATAGAAAGGTCAAATGTTACAGATCTAATAAAAGAGTGTAAAAAAGCTGGACTTCGAGTCGCCGGTAATTTTATGATAGGTTATCCGGATGAGTCTAGAGAAGAAATACAGGAAACTATTAGATATGCAAAAGACAGGATGACTGACGGTCTTGATGCAGCTAACTTTTTCTTGGTTATGCCGCTTCCGGGCACTCCTCTTTTTGATCAAGCTGTAAGAAACGGTAACTTACCAAAAGAGTATAATCCTGATAGAATGCACTGGCAAAAAGCAAATATGAAAAATACTAAAGTCCCTGCTGAAGAGCTTGAGAAGATAAGAGATAGGGCTTGGGAAGATACAAACAGACCTGAATTTAGAAACTATAAGAAGGGAATGATAGTTGATAAGAATACTGGAGAAATACACGAAAAATGAAAGTCTTATTCGACAATGTCAATACTGATAGTAGATCTGGCCCCAACGGATTTGCAAAAAAATTAAAGAAAATATTGTCTAGTGATCAGTATGACTGCGAGGTAACTTGTGACCTCAGCAAGGATTTTGTTCCTGACATACAACTAAGCTTTATAATGTCTCACTATAGATTTGCACCAATTATTCAGAGACTCGACGGTATTTACTTTAATTCTCAGCAAGATTTTGAGAACCTAAACAGGCCTATTAAGGCAACTTATGATGCTGCTGAAACAGTTATATTTCAATCAGAGTTTAATAGAAAACTATCAGAAAAATGGTTTGGAAAAAAAGAGAGCTCTGTTGTTATCAGGAATGGGACAAATTTTTCAGAAATACAAAAAATAGAACCCACTAGTCACGAAGCTCTTGATAATTTTTCAGAAGTTTGGTCATGTGCATCTTCCTGGAGACCTCATAAAAGACTTTCAGAAAATATAAGATACTTTCTTGAAACTGCACCTGAAGATGCTTGCTTTGTAGTAGCAGGCTCAGGCGTTCAGGAAAAAGATTTTGAGAAATGCTTAGATCAAATTGGAAAAAGAATATTTTATGTTGGAGATCTTGAATGGGAAGATCTGGTGGCATTATTTAAAAGATCTTCTCATTTTATTCATCTATCATGGCTTGATCACTGTCCAAATGTTGTTGTTGATGCCAGGGCTTCCGACTGTCATATCGTGTGCTCATCCTCTGGTGGAACCAAAGAAATAGCTGGAAAAAACGCCACTGTTATAGAGGAAGAAGAATGGGAATATACACCCATTAAACTATATCATCCTCCTGCAATGGACTTTGGAAAAAATTATTCTAATGATATTGATAATGATATATCAATAGAGAGAGCAGCAAAAGAATATTATGAAATATTTAAGGATTTAATGATAAAATGAAAATATATTATCACCCTGAAAGACAGCCATGGATAATTGACAGAATAGGAAAGGAGTTTCAAGATTTTTCTAAAAACGAAGTAAAGGTCACTTTTACTGAATCTGAAATATTTGGCTTTGATCTTGTCTGGCTGGGAGATTCTAACTCATGGAGAATGATTACACCGAATGAGGAGGACTTAATTAAATTTTATCTAGAAACGCCAGTCGTGTGCACTATTCATCATATTGTTCCCTGGAAATGGAATGAACAAAAGCATATAGAATTTATGACAAGAGATTATTTTGTTGACGTGTATCATGTGCCCTGCCAGCAAACTCATGATATTATTAGGCCAATTACAGAAAAGCCGATTAAGATATTAGGCTATTGGGTAAACTCAGATCTGTGGGAATACAGAGAGAAAGAAAAAATAAGGAAAAAGTATGAAAGTATTTTTAATATTTCATCTGATAAATTTATTGTTGGATCTTTTCAGAGAGATACAGAGGGTCATGATCTAGAGTCTCCAAAACTAGAAAAAGGTCCAGATATATTCTGCGAATATGTTGAAAAACTAGTAGAAGAAGGAAAAGATGTACATGTCTTGCTTAACGGTCATAGAAGACAGTATGTAATTAACAGGCTTGAGAGCAATGGAATTCCACACACATATGTTGAAATGCCTCCGATGCCGACGGTATCTGAAATGTACTCTGCTTGTGATTTATATGTTGTCGGATCCAGGGTCGAAGGCGGGCCTCAATCGATTCTTGAGTGTGCAATATCTAAGATCCCGATTGTTTCAACAGATGTCGGGATTGCTTCAGAAATTCTTCCAAAATCTTGCATACTTGATATGAACATGAGAAAAGAATATGATACGTACATGCCCACACAAGAAGATGTAGACATGGCTTTTAACAATGCTCAAAGTTTAATTTTAAAAGATCATGTTAAAAATTATGATGATTTTTTTGAAGAAGTCTTGAGAATGAAATGAAAATACTAATTACAGGAGGTGCCGGTTTTGTAGGAGGTAACTTAGCAATTAAATTTTCAGAAAATGGAGATGAAGTTGTTTGCATAGACAATCTATCAAGAAGAGGCAGCGAGAATAATTTACAAAGACTCTCAGATAAAAATATTAAATTCATACATGCCGATATTAGAAATTCAGAAGATTTAGACTCTATTGAATTTAGTCCTGATGTCGTGCTAGAATGTTCAGCACAAACAACTGCTGTTGACGGATATAGTAATCCAATGTATGACTTTACCAATAACACAGCGGGTCTAGTGAACGTTCTAGAGTTTTGTAGAAAAAGATCTTCTGGCATTATATTCTGGAGTACAAACAAGGTTTATAACGGAACCTTATGTAATCTTCCCCCGGTTATTGAGAAAAGTACCAGATTTGAATGGTCAAATCCTAATTTTATTTTAAATGGGTGGTCTATGGAGGGGTTTAATGAAAATCTAAGCATAGACGGAGGAAATCATACAATTTACGGAGTAAGCAAGCTTTCAGCAGATCTATTTTGTCAAGAGTGGTCTTCAGCTTTTGATGTACCGGTTATTATAAATAGATTTAGCTGTCTGTATGGTCCTCATCAATTTGGAATGGTTTCACAGGGATGGATCAGCTGGTTTGTCCTAGCAAAAATTCTAGGAAAACAGCTTACATTTTATGGATTTAACGGAAAGCAAGTTAGAGACTATCTTCATATAGATGATCTATTTGATCTTATATCTCTTCAAGTTCAAAGCTTACAAAGTAAAAAATGCTCAGTATACAACGTCGGCGGCGGTAGTAAAAACACTATTTCTATTTTAGAGCTAAGTAAAAAATTAGATAAAATACTTGGTATAGAGTCAAATATAAATTATGAAAAACCTAGAAGAGAAGATCAAAAGATTTTTATTAGTGATATATCAAAAGTCTCAAAAGAACATGACTGGATTCCGAAAATATCTCTGGATAAAGGACTAGATGATATAATTAGATGGTTAAGATCAAGCGATCTGTCATGGATAAAAGATTAAATAGATGAAAATATTTTGTGTTGCACCTGATGAAAACTGGATATGTGATAGAATTGCTCAAGAGTGGTACGAGACTTATTCAAAAATTTCTACCAAAAATATTTTTGATGCTGACGTTGTTTGGCTATTGGCAGGGTGGTGTTGGAAACAAATTCCTCTAGAAATACTTAAATCTAAAAAAATAGTTGTAACTACTCATCACATTGTTCCAGAAAAATTTGATAGTATTAAATTAAATGATTTTTTAATTAGGGATCAATTTGTTGAAGCATATCACGTACCAAATGACAAAACGTTAAGCTATGTTTCCCAGCTTACTAAAAAACCAATACATAGTGTTCCGTACTGGTTTGACAAGAAAAAATGGTTTCCTATTGATAAAAAAGAATCCAGAAAAAAACTAAAACTACCTAATGATAAGTTTATAGTCGGATCTTTTCAGAGAGATACTGAGGGAAGTGACTTAAAAACTCCAAAGCTAGAAAAAGGCCCTGATCTTTTTTGTGACTACCTTGAAAACTCTCACATAGAAGATCTTCATGTTCTTCTAGGGGGCTGGAGAAGACAGTATGTAATTAATAGACTTGAAAAGGCAAAAATTAATTATACTTACTTTGAAATGGCAGACATTGAGAAATTGCGACAGATGTACTGTGCGCTTGACCTTTATGTTATATCATCTAGGTATGAGGGAGGACCCCAGTCAGCTCTGGAAGCATCTGGAATGAAGGTTCCGATAATATCTACTGATGTAGGAATGGTGTCAAAGGTTCTTCATCCAGAGTGTGTTTTTGATAAAATACCTACTGGGTTTACTCCTTCTCAAAATCATATAGACCTAGCCTATGAACATGCTCTGAAATTTGATGTAAAATTACATGGAGAAAATTACATTAATATTTTTAGAAGCGTTTTAGATGGGTAAAGTTGCATTAATTACTGGAATTAACGGGATGGACGGAAGCCATCTTGCTGACCTTCTTTTAGAAAAAGGTTATACTGTTTTTGGAATGGAACGGCTCGGATCTTCCAGAAAGAACACAGAGCATGCAGATGATAATATCCAATTTTTAAATGGGGACTTACAAGACGAAAAAAGCCTGCTAGAATGTCTTGAGAAGAGCAACCCGGACGAAGTTTATAACCTAGCTGCCCAGTCCTTTGTAGGCGAGAGCTGGAAAGATCCTGAAAAAACCTCCGATATTACTGGTGTCGGAGCCTTGAGAATGCTTGATTCAATTAAAAAGTTTGGAAAAGACCTAAAATATTACCAAGCCAGCTCTTCAGAAATGTTTGGGAGGTCCCCATCCGGATTAATACTAAATGAAAATTCACCTTTTCAACCAAGAAGCCCTTACGGTGTATCAAAGCTGTATGCATACTGGATGACAAAAAACTATAGAGAGGCTTACAAAATGTTTAACTGCTCTGGAATACTTTTTAACCATGAGTCTGAAAGAAGAGGTAGTTCATTTGTAACTAAAAAAATATCAGAAGGTGTTGCTAGAATACATCTTGGAATTTCAGAAAATATATCTCTTGGAAATCTAGACTCTAAAAGAGACTGGGGATATTCACCTGATTATGTTGAAGCAATGTGGCTCATGATGCAACAAAACAGCCCAGATGATTATGTAATATCTACAGGTACTTCTCACTCTATAAAAGATTTTTTAACTGAGGCTTTTTCTATAGTAGGAATATCAGACTGGTCAAAATACGTTTTACAAGATCCGAGGTTTATGAGACCAGCAGAAGTTGATACACTTATTGGAGATTCTACCAAGGCTAGGAAAGTTTTAGGCTGGAAACCTAGAACTTCTTTTAAGGATATAGTCAAAAAAATGGTAAATCATGATATAAAAAAATTGAGATTGTTAAAATAATGTCTGATAGATTTCTACCAAGAACAATAGAGCTCCCAATGAAACACGTCGAAAAGGGGTGGGGTTGGGAGCGCTGGATCTGTAACGGACCAGAATACTGTGGAAAGCTTCTATTTTTTAAAAAAGGTAAAAAGTGCTCGTGGCATGTTCATCGATTAAAAGACGAAGTATTTTATTTGCAATCCGGAAAGATGCTTGTAAAATATTCAGATGAAGATGATATAGAAAAAGCCAAGGAGCTAATTTTAAATCCAGGTGAAAATTTTCATGTATATAGAGGATTAAGACACAGGATGATAGCTTTAGAAGATTCTGAACTTTTTGAATTTTCTACACAACACTTTGATAGTGATAGTCACAGAATAATAAAAGGAGACTAGTATGAAAATAGCAGGAACTTGGTCAGGGCACGATTGCTCTTATTGTATATTGGAGGATGGTAAACCTGTTGTCCATGATGAATATGAAAGATTTATAAGAGAAAAGGAGCCTCCGGGAGATTCTTTAAAATTTATGATGGAAAATTATCCTGATTTTGAGAATATCACACACCTCGCTACATGCTTTCCTGTTTCCAAAATGACACACTATGAAGAATCATACAAGAAGGCAACTGAAATAATTAGAAAAAATGGTGGAAAAATACATGTTGTTGGACACCACCAGGCACATGCTGCTAATGCTTTTTTCTCGAGCAATCTTGATGAAAGTTTAATAGTAACAGTAGACGGCGGAGGAGTTGAATCTCAAAATGTAACTACTGCTTGTACTGTTTGGCAAGGAAGTGGAAATAAAATACAGAATTTGGCTGTCTTCCCTTTGCACACTATTAATTTTGGAGGAATATGGACTCGAACTACTAGATATGTTTTTGGCTTACAGTCAGGCTGGCCTTATGGTCACCAAGCAGGATCTGTCATGGCCATGGCAGCAATGGGAGACTCTGAAAGATTTCATGATGACTTTTTGAGAATGCTTACTGTTGATAATCAAATGGCTTCTCATAAACCTGCAAACCAGCCAAAAGGACCTAGAGTAGAGGGAAAAGATCCTGAACATCCTTACCTAGCCAAGTGGACTAGAATAGCTCAAAATAGCGAGCAAGATAAGTTTGACTTAGCAGCCGGTTTACAGTCTG
>MDTB01030792.1_pt1 | contig 14506 bp, 16 predicted proteins | sample 811161 | NCBI WGS metagenome assembly MDTB01 (sample SAMN05326650, study PRJNA326480) | marine metagenome | isolation source: seawater | place: Mediterranean Sea | collected 2009
ATCAGTAACTTTGGTGCAGATCGTATTTTATTAGGAACTGATTATCCGTTTGACATGGCTGAATTTAATCCTGTTGAACACGTTTACCAAGTACCTGGACTAAACGAGAGCGATAGAGAAAAAATTTGTGGTCTAAATGCACTAGCTCTTATGGGAATAGACGAGGCTTACTTCAGTGAATAAATAAAATAAGAATATTGCAGTTTTAGAGCCAATCAATATCAAATATTTTTTCACCATTTTCATCTATGATGATCCTGGCTTTCCTCTCAATGCACTCTATGGCATCATCTTTTTTACTGAAAGTGTCTGTTCTGATGAAATAAGCATTCATTTTAACCCCCTCAATCTCTTTAAATATCTTTCCTTCCGTGGTGTAGGCACCACTAGTTTTTTTAGGTGCCGGTACAATCTGAAAATCCTTATAATAAGACGAAGCGATTGAGCTTGAACTACTCATAAATAAACTTTTTAATTTATTGAACATATATCAGTATCCTTACTGATTATTTTTTAATTATTTTCAAAAAATGATATTATCTATAATATACACATAATTAGGAGAATAATCTAATGCAAGGAAATAATATTTTATTTATCATGGCCGATGAGCATAATTATAACTGCATTAATCAATTAGGTAATGACTCCATTATTACGCCGAATATTGATAGCCTTGTTAAAGAGGGTACCACATTTACAAGCGCGTATACTCCCTCTCCACTATGTGTGCCTGCAAGAGCGTCATTAGCAACAGGAACATACGTACATAAAAATAAATATTGGGATGGTGCGCACGCATATGACGCAAGGATACCCGGCTGGCAGCATATCTTGCGTGAAAACAACGTGAATGTTACTTCTATAGGAAAATTACATTATAAGGACCGAAATATTGATACTGGATTTACAGAGACTATTGAACCAATGCATTTGAAAGATGGTCTTGGTGATTTATTCGGACTTTTGAGAGAAGAGATGCCACCGAAGGATGCTTGCAAAAGATTATCCGAAGAGCTTGGTCGTGGCGATTGCGAGTACTTGGAATATGATCGTATCATAACAAAAAAAGCAGTTGAATGGATTAAAAAGCGAAAAAAAATAGAGTCGCAAAACAGGCCCTGGGTCTTATTTGTATCTTTTGTGTCTCCTCATTATCCCCTGATTGCGCCGCCAGATTTTTATGATTTATATAATGATATTAGCTTACCCTTCGATAGCTATAAGAATTTAAAAAAAAATAAGCTGCATTCATGGGTCAAAGGCATACGAGAAAGCTGGCCATATGATGATTACATGGATGAAAATAAGAGAAAAATCGCAGTGCAGGCGTACTACGGTATGTGTAGTTTTATGGACTCAAATGTGGGTCAAATCCTCGCAGAACTAAGAGAAAGTAACTTATACGATAATACAACAATTATTTATGCCAGTGACCATGGTGAGTCACTGGGTAATAGAGGGCTCTGGGGTAAGATGACGATGTATGAAGACTCTGCATCTATCCCTTTGATCATAAAAGGACCAAACTTCTCGAGGGGTGAGATTTGTCAAACGCCCGTTACCCTGATTGACCTATATCCAACGATATTTGATATTTTATCACTGCACTCCATTCAGAATGATACAGAAATAGACGGAAAATCATTGAGGCTCATAGCGAATGAAGCGTACGATAAAGATAGAAGTATAATCAGTGAGTATCATGGCGCCGGATCCTATGGGGGTGCATTTATGCTTAGAATGGGGGACTACAAATATATATATTATGTTGGACATCAGTCTGAAGTTTTTGATATTAAGAACGACCCAGATGAGAAACAAAATCTGGCCGGGGACCCCTCATTCAGGAGCTTGGTTGATGGGCTGGATAAGGCTTTAAGATCTGTTATTGATCCTGAAAAGGTGGATAAAGCTGCACGCAGCGATCAAAGAAAGATGCTTGAGGATGTTGGGGGCATTGATTTTGTTTTGAATAGAGGAAATTATGCTGGGACACCAGTTGGTTCGTGAACTTAATCAAATTTTATGTTTTATAACAATAAATTATAAGGAGTAGTAAATGGGTATTTCAGGATTTTGGCAATGGGTTGTAATTGGTCTGATTATATTATTATTATTTTCAAGACCAGGAAAGATATCAAAATTACTTGGTGATCTTGGTGTGGGCCTCAAAAGTTTTCGTGATGGCGTTAAGGGCGATATTAAAGAGTCTGAGGAAGATGAAAACGACTCAAAAAAAGATAAATAGAAAAGTCCAAGATGTTTAATATAGGCTGGCAGGAAATACTGATAATATCGGTAGTGGTAATTTTAATACTGGGCCCAAAAGAGTTACCCGCGGCCCTAAAAACTTTTTTAGGCATAACAAAAAAAATTAGACGCTTATCGTCTGAATTTCTCTCGGAAGTCGAGAATGTCATTAGTAAAGAGGACCTTGATAAGGTTAAGGAGTCGATGGAAAGTGTTCATTATGATGAAAGTCTATCAAATGAAATGAAAGAGCTTACTGGTAAAAAAAATAAAAAATAAAATTATTTTTGGGAAATAAAAATATCACAGATCCAATGAATCCAACTGAAAAAAAAATGTCTATGCTTGAGCACCTCGTTGAATTGAGGGCTCGACTACTTTATTCATTTGTATTCTTCATCTCTATTTTTTTCATATCTTTGATCAATTTTAAGATAGGAAATTTCCATGGAAGCATATCAGAGCTAGTTTATATTTTCTTGCAAAACCCTCTTGCTGAGATAATTAATGAAAGGGGGGGTAGGATGATCTTTACAGCGCTACATGAAGGATTTTTTACTCAGATAAAAGTAGGGTTTTATCTTGCATTGTTTATTTCATTACCAATAATGCTTATCCAGATCTGGAAGTATATTTCGCCTGGTTTGTATAATACTGAAAAAAATATTTTCTTGCCATTTATGATTGCAACTCCATTTCTTTTTTTACTGAGCTTCCTAATGGTTTATTTCATTGTAATGCCAATTGCTTGGAATTTCTTTTTATCTTTTGAAATTCCCGCATCCTCTATGGGCCTTCCAATAGAAGTCGAACCTAGAATATCTGAATACTTATCACTTGTATTAAGACTTATACTAGCTTTTGGTCTTTGCTTTCAGCTACCCATATTAGTTTTATTATTAGTTAGAATTGGAATCATTGATGTAGCCTGGTTAAAACGAAGACGGAAATATTGTATTTTATTCTCATTCATCACTGCTGCAATCTTGACTCCACCTGATGTTATTAGCCAATTTCTATTGGCACTTCCGCTTATATTTCTCTATGAAATTTCAATTATTATCGCTAAATTTATGAAAAAAAGAGACACAAATTAATATATCATTTGTATTAATTACATATGCTAATTATATTTAAAATATATTTAATCAAATGATAAAATAATTAAATGATTCTTTTTAACACATTAATGCTTTTACAATGGATTGCTGGGCTTATTGTATGGTTACTAATACTGAATGTTGTCATTGAGTGGCTTTTGCATTTTGGAATTCTAAACTCTAGGCATTTCATTGTGTCTGTGATTGGCGAATTCTTATACAAAATGACAAGTCCGATACTCACGCCAATAAGACGTTATATACCAACTTACAATGGCTTAGATTTTAGCCCACTAATTGCAATTTTCATCCTATTCATAATAAAGGACCTTATTAATATACTTATTATAAGTAGTTAAGATAGAGGGTATTGTGCCGATAAATAAAGAATTACAGCACAAAATTATTGATGGTAAGATAATTTCAGGATTTTTAATTGATCAGGTTTCTGCATCGATATCTGAGCTCAATAAGAAGAATATAAAGCCAACTCTTGCAGTCGTTTTGATTGGAAATGATCCAGCCAGTCAAGTATATGTTCGCAACAAAAAGATTATGTGTGAAAAAGTTGGGATTCAGTCAATAGAATATAAATTTGATGCTGATATTAAGGAGTCAGAATTATTGAGTCTAATCGAGGCACTCAATAGAGATTCGAAGATCAATGGTATACTTGTTCAATTCCCAATTCCACCGCATATTAGTAAACAAAAGACAATAAATACGATACTACCCGAGAAAGATGTGGATGGATTACATCCGATTAATGCTGGCAAGTTAATGAATAATATCGAATGTCTCACTCCATGCACACCTCAAGGCTCTATGTTAATGGTTAATTCGGTTACCCGAGATATATCCGGTATGAATGCAGTTGTTCTAGGGAGGTCTAATCTCGTTGGGAAGCCAATGTGTCAATTATTAACAAATGCTAATTGTACAGTTACTCAAGTGCATTCCAAGACCAAGGATATAAAGTCATTCACAACTCAAGCTGATATTTTAGTTGCGGCAATAGGCATACCAAATTTTGTAAAATCTGATTGGGTCAAAAAGGATGCCATTATAATTGATGTGGGCATTAATCGTGTCGAAATAGATCAAGGTGGGACAGCTAAAACAAAACTTGTAGGGGATGTTGATTTTGAAGATGTTTTTGATAAAGCATCTGCTATAACACCCGTACCTGGCGGTGTTGGTCTTATGACAGTTGCTTGCTTAATGAACAATACTTTAATAGCAACAAAAGCTCAGTATGGTTAGTGAGATTTATTTTTTTCTATTGGATAAGAGTTTCAGCCTAAGGGAATTAATCTTTATAAATCCCTCCGCATCATGTTGATTATAGTCGGTATCAGTATCTTCAAAACTTACAAGAGCAGTGTTGTAAAGTGAATAATCACTTTTCCTATTTGTGACAATTATATTACCCTTATGGAGTTTTAACGTAATTTCACCGGTCACATACTCTTGGGATTGGTCAATTGCTTTTTGCAGCATCTCCCTTTCTGGTGAAAACCATAATCCATTATAAATTAATGAAGCGTATTTAGGCATTAGTTCATCCTTTAAGTGCATTGATCCGGAGTCTAATGTCAGCTCCTCGATTGCTCTGTGCGCTTTCAAGAGGATAGTGCCACCTGGTGTTTCATATATTCCTCTACTCTTCATACCAATATATCTATTCTCAATTAGGTCAAGTCTACCAATGCCATTTTCTTTACCAACCTCGTTTAATTTTTCAAATAATCTCACTGGTGTCATAGTTTGGCCATCAATAGAGGATGCATCACCTTTTTCAAAACCTATAGTTATTTCACTTGGTGTGTCATTTGACTCATCAATAGAGAGAGTTCTCTGGTAAATATACTCAGGCGGTTCATTTTCAGGATTTTCAATTAACTTTCCTTCTGATGATGTATGTAAAATATTTGCATCTATTGAAAATGGCGCCTCACCTTTTTTATCTTTTGGAATTGGTATCTGATTTTCTTCCGCAAATTCCATTAATTTTGTTCTTGATTTGAGATCCCAGTCTCGCCAAGGGGAAATTACTTTTATTTCTGGGTTTAGAGCGTAATAACCCAGCTCAAATCTGACTTGGTCATTCCCTTTACCAGTTGCGCCGTGACAAACGGCATCAGCACATGTTTCATTCGCGATTTCAATCTGCCTCTTAGCTATTAATGGTCTTGCAATGGCTGTTCCAAGTAGATACTGACCTTCATATAAAGTATTTGCTCTAAACATTGGGAATATATAATTAGATATGAAATCTTCTCTTAAATCCTCAATGTATATCTCTTTAACGCCCAGCATCTTAGCTTTTTTTCTGGCAGGCTCTATCTCTTCACCTTGACCTAAGTCAGCGGTAAATGTTACTACCTCACAATCATAGGTGTTCTGCAGCCATTTTAAAATTATGGAGGTATCAAGACCGCCAGAATATGCTAGCACTACTTTTTTTATTTTATTACTCATCATTACAGATATAAAATATTAATTAATCAAAGTATATTATTTTTTAATCTTAAGCCTTATTGTCTCTGATTTTAATTGACCGCATGCAGCCAAAATATCCTGACCACGAGGTTTTCGAATCGGTGATGAAAAACCTGCATCTAAAAGTACTTTTGCAAATTCTCTGATTTTCTTCATATCTGAGCACATGTAATTACTCCCTGGCCATGGATTAAATGGGATTAGATTTATCTTTGAAGGTATATTACTTAATATCTTAATTAAGTCTTTTGCATCCTCTAAACTGTCATTGATGTCTTTGAGCATGACATACTCGAATGTAATTTTACTTGAGTTTTTAATTCTTGGATAGTTTTCGCAGGCATTAATAAGCTCTCTTAGTGGATATTTTTTATTTATCGGGACAAGTATGTCTCGAATTTCATCTTTTGCTGCATGCAGTGAAACTGCAAGAGAAACGCCAATTTCATTACCCACCCTCTCGATATACGGAACAATGCCGGATGTTGATAATGTTATGCGACGTTTTGATAGCGCTAGACCGTCGAAATCTGTCATAATCTGTAATGCTTTTTTAACAGCCTCAAAGTTATATAATGGCTCACCCATACCCATCATTACTACATTTGTAATTTTTCTGACATTATTAGGATTATTTTTATGCCAATCATTTAGCCTGTCTTTTGCAATGAGTAACTGCGATACTATCTCAGCCGCGGTCAGGTTTCTAACTAATTTCTGCGTACCGGTATGACAAAATGTACAGTTAAGCGTGCACCCAATTTGACTTGAGATACACAATGTTCCCCTCTTTTCCTCAGGTATAAAAACTGTCTCAATTTGATTATTAGTTGAATTATTTTCGCTCTCTAAATCTATTAGCCATTTCATTGTTCCATCATTAGATTTTTGTTCCTTAGCAATAGAATTTCTGGATAAAGTATAATTTTTTGACAATTGGTTTAATAGCTCTTTTGGCATATTATTTATTTCTGAGAATTCGGTAACACCACCTAAAAAAGTCCAATTCCAGAGTTGTTTTGTTCTCATGGAGTTTTGTTTACCAGGAACATGAAATTTTTCTAGCTCCTCAGAAATTTCTGACTTAAATTGGCCATAAATTTTTTTTATGTTCGGATTATCGTGTTTGGTGGATGATAATTCTAGTGAAGTATCCAGCATTTTTATATCTTTTTACATTAATTCGGTTATGTACTGGAACAAACTGAGTCAAGCTCCTGAAGACTTCTAATTACACCTTTTAATGAATAGTGATCAGTTGTATTTGTCCCAAATTCTGATGTACCTTTGATAATCATTTGATAACCTTTTTTCATTGCCTCAATCAATTTTTTCTCTTCATCCTCAGTCATGAGCCATGCGTTTGTGCCAACCTCATTCGAGGTAAGTGCGAATGTGCTATTTAGGATCTTGACTGAAATTGAAGTCCCATCCTTGAGTTTATAACCGATATTTAGGCTTGGCTGATTATAATTCTTGTCAATCCTTGAAATGAAGAAATTTGGTGTCCAGTTCTTATCTTTGGGATCTTGTTTGATTGGGGTACTTGCAATGTAGCAAATATTTCTATCTCCAGCAGAGTGCGTGAAGACGCTCCAATCACCAAATTTACTTTTCAATTGTGGTTGTACGCCGGTGGTTGCATATGCTTCAGGTATCAGAAAAACTAGCACAAAAAGTATATGCGTGATCTTGAAATATTTTTTTAATTTACCCATTAATTTATAAACTTTTTTGCACAATTCACCTTAGGAAAAATTTATTTATTTTTCGTAAACAAAGCTTAAATTAGTTTTTCTATTTAGTTTTAATACCAAAAGTTTTAATTCGATCATACATGACTATGGCACCGGCAATTGCAACGTTCAACGAGAAACTTGTTGGAATTTTTATAACATGATCTGCCATAGATAACGTTTTTCCTGAGAGCGAGCCCTTTTCAGGTCCGAGTATATACATTGCCTGCATGGGATGAACAAAATTAGGAAGGCTTTCTGCATCTTCAGTAATTTCAATACCAATAATTTTACATCCTTTTGGCAGCGTAATATCTTCAATCGTATCCCATTCATAATACGGTAAATGGTATGTAGATTTTGATGTATCTGATTTACTAATCTTATCCTTATTTTCAGTAACTCTTTTATGTGGGTTAATTGTAAAAACTGAATTAGCGCCGAAGGCGTGTGCAGACCTAATCAAATTTCCAAGATTCATGGGTTTGGATATATTTTCGACACCAATTGAAAAATAACCTCTGGTGATTTGTTTTGACTCGCGCATTTTTTTAAGATTTAAACTTTGCTTCTGCTAGGTCTATCTGGATTGCAAGCTCTGTATCTTTTTTTGTGACTTTTCCTTCGTCATGTGTACATAGTGTTATGTTAACTTTATTATATACATTTGACCAATCGGGGTGATGATCCAACTGGTTTGCGATTTTTGCAACCTCATTCATAAAAGCCCACGCCACATCAAAATTTTCGAAAATAAATTCCTTTGTTATTCCTTTGTTGTCCGTTGTTGACGGCCAGGGTAACGCTTTTTCAATATCATTCATTCTTATCTCACTCTCTTTTCATTTTATTTAATGTTTAATCCAATATATTTAATAAATCATATTATCTACTTGATTTCCAGTTCTAGAATAATTTAATATATAGTATAGCTTTTTTATTTATGGAGACAAAAATGGAACCAAATATTTATAACAATTCATCATATGCCTCTGCAGAAATTGATCAGGGCTTGCGCACATATATGTTACGTGTATACAACTATATGGCAATTGGCCTTTTCATAACAGCGATTGTCGCATATTTTGCTGCAGCTTCAGGTTTGTATCTTGCACTGGCGCAAACACCTCTAATTTGGGTTGTGATGCTTGCACCGCTTGGCATGGTATTTTACCTGAGTGCTCGTATTACTCGAATGTCATTCGCATCAGCGCAGGCATCTTTTTGGATTTTCTCGGGTCTCATGGGATTGTCTCTATCTTATATCTTCTTGGCGTATACTGGTACTAGCATAGCTCGCGTTTTTCTCATTACGTCTGGCTCCTTTGGGGCACTCAGTTTATTCGGATATACCACAAAGAAAGATTTATCTGCTTGGGGTGCGTTCCTCTTTATGGGTTTGATTGGCATAATATTGGCATCAATTGTGAATATTTTCATTGGTTCAAGTGGAATGCAATTTGGGATTTCTGTTTTAGGTGTGCTGATATTTGCTGGATTTACAGCTTATGATACACAACAGATTAAACAGATATATTATCAAGGTGACAGTGCTGATGTCTCGGGGCGTAAAGCCATTATGGGCGCATTAAGACTATATCTCGACTTTATTAATCTGTTTATTTTACTAATACAATTATTTGGTTCACGAAGATAAGCTTTATATAATTTTATATTTTTTCTTATCTTTATCTAAAATTCTTAAAATAAGAGGGAGTTCGCTCCCTCTTTTTAATACCTTACCATCCGTTCCTCTTATATGATACATTTTTTGACTGCTCTTTAGTTTGGGTAATTTATGTATTGTATATTGCGGCATTTCATTACTCTTTTTAAAGATTGAAAAGATTGCTTGGTCTTTGAGTGTATCTATTGCATAGTCTTTCCATTGACCAGAAACTACTTTTCTTCCATATAGTGCGAGTATATGGTTGAGTTCCTCTCTAGAAAAAGATGTAATTCTATTATCCTTCGGATCTATATGATTTTTGCCTGATTGCGTCCAATTTTTACTATTTGGAGGGTTACCATATTTATTTAAATTTAAAATATTATTCATGACTTATCCATTACTGATTTAGCATAATTAAGAATATGTAGAATTTAAAGTTAAAATATGTGGAAATTGACAAAAATTGCATTATATAAACAATGTAGGGTATAAAAAATCACAGAAATAAATTCCAGGAGTAAATATGTCTAAGGGGGATAATAATATGGAATTTACTGCAGAGGTTAACCGTCTGCTGCAAATTCTAACACACTCAATTTATTCAAATAAAGAAGTTTTTTTAAGAGAACTGATCTCAAATGCGTCGGATGCATGTGATAAACTAAGATACATATCTATATCCCAATCGGATGTAGCAATTGATGATTTAAAAATAAAAATAACCGTAGATAGTAATAAAAAGACCATTTCAATTTCTGATAATGGTATTGGTATGACTCGGGATGAAATGATTGAAAATTTAGGGACTATTGCCAGATCAGGCACGAAAACGTTTATCGAAAACATGTCAAAAGACGAAGATACAACTTCCCAAATTGGTCAGTTTGGAATAGGATTTTACTCAGCTTTCATTGTTTCAAAAGATGTCACCGTATTGTCGAAAAAATTCGACTCTGATGAAGTACATTTATGGAGCTCAGATGGAACAGGTACCTACAGTGTTCAGAAAATTACAGATAAAAATATTAGCGGTACAGAAATAACCATTAAATTGGCAAAAGATGCTCATGAATTTGCGGATAAGCAATCAGTTCAGGATATTGTAAAAAAATATTCAGATAATATTAATTTTCCAATATATTTAGCTGAGAACTCGGCTATTGATGATGAGCAAATCAATACCGCAGGTGCTATTTGGGCCAAACCAAAAGCTGAAATTACTGCAGAACAGTATCAAGAACATTATAGCTTGTTGAGTAGAAATTTTGACCAGCCTCTTTCAACAATTCATTATAAGGCTGAAGGCCGTTTCGAATATGATGTTTTGCTCTATGTGCCAACCACGCGCCCTTTTGATCTTTTTGATCAACAAAGAAAAGCAAAGTTGAAACTATATGTCAAAAAAGTTCTTATTAGTGATGATACGGATATTATTCCGCCTTATTTGAGATTCATAAGTGGCGTCATAGATTCCGCTGATATTCCATTGACTGTTAGTAGGGAAATATTACAAGAAAATCAGGTAGTTCTATCCATTAAGAAAGCTATCAAGAACAGAATAATCTCAACCTTAAATAAACTAGCAAAGGATGATAACGAAAAATTTAATACATTTTGGGAAGCTTTCGGACCAGTAATTAAAGAGGGTATTTATGAGGATTACGAAAAAAAAGATGATTTGCTTAAATTGATAAGGTTCAGGTCATCTAGAGCAAAAGATGAATACAGATCATTAGAGCAATATATTGATGATATGAAACCAAATCAAAAATCAATATATTTTATTACTGCGGAAGATTATCAGTCTGCGCTGGCAAATCCATTATTAGAGGGTTATGTTGCAAGGGGTGTTGAGATTATAATACTAACCGACCCAATAGATAGCTTTTGGACGGCAACAGGCATAAAGTTTAAAGATAAAGATTTAAAGCATGTATCACATGGCACTGAAGAATTAACTGATGTTCCAGTAACCCAAAAGCCAAAGAAAAAAAACTCTAAAGCTAAAATTACTGACTCTGACTTAAAGAAATTAGCAGCTGAAATGATAACAATTCTCGGTGATCATGTAAGTGATGTAAAAATAAATTCAAGCCTAATAGATAGTCCTGTTTGTATTTCAATTGGTGAGAGTGGATATGATAAAACAATGCAAAAAATACTCCAAGAAAGGCAGGGTATGTCCTTATCGAAGCCTGTTTTAGAGATAAATCCAAATCACGATGTAGTGATAAAGCTAAATGACATGTTTAAAAGTAAAGAAACAAAAAATATCAATACAACAGCTCATATATTACTGGATTATGCCCTTATCATGGACGGTGAAAAACCCACGAATATTGAAGATTTTGGAAAAAATATGCAGGCTCTCATCGGTAAATTCAACTAATATTTTTTGGCGTAATTTATGGTTGAACTTTGATTAAAAGTGCACAGATTGAGTATCTCTAATTAAACTATTATTTGGTGGAACAAACTTTGTGAGATCAATTCCATCTACTGCAGACTTGTATTCTTCAATATTTGGTGTTCGACCTAGGATGGCTGATAGAACGACGACTGGAGTTGAAGCAAGCAGTGACTCCCCCCTCTTTTCTTTTGAGTCCTCAACAACCCGACCTTTAAAAAGCCTTGTAGAAGTCGCGAGCACAGTATCACCTTTTTCTGCTTTCTCCTGGTTCCCCATGCATAAATTACAACCAGGTCTCTCAAGATATAATATATTATCGTAATCAACGCGTGCAACATCCTTTGGTTTGTTATCATCAAACTGGAAACCAGAATATTTTTGTAAAATAGCCCAGTCACCCTCCTCAATAAGTTCATCTATGATATTGTATGTTGGAGCAGCTACAACGAGTGGAGCCTTGAACTTTACATTTCCACTTGATTTTTCAAGATTCTTGAGCATTTTAGCAACAATTTTTATATCACCCTTATGCACCATACAGGAACCAACAAAACCTAAATCAACTTTCTTTTCAGCCTGATAGTAGGATATTGGCCTAATCGTATCATGGGTGTATCTTTTTGATACATCAATATTATTAACATCAGGATCGGCTATCATCGGCTCATCTATTGCATCTAAGTCTACGATAACTTCTGCGTAATATTTGGCATCACTATCAGGTTGTAATGCCTCTAACTTTTTACTTTGGATTTCGTTAATTCTTCTTTCCGCGATAGATATAAGGTTATGCAGCATATTATTTTCATTATCCATTCCCTTTTTAATCATATTGCTAATACGGTCTTTTGCTATTTTAAAGGACTCAATCAGCGTCTCATCGTTTGATATGCAAATTGCTGCCTTTGCTTTCATTTCTGCAGTCCAATCTGTAAATGTGAAAGCTTGATCTGATAAGAGTGTCCCTATATGAACTTCTATAATCCTACCCTGAAATACATTTTCATTATGCTGTTGCAACATTTGGGCCTGTGTTGCATGAACTACATCTCTGAAGTCCATATGATTAGCCATTTTTCCCTTGAAAGTAACTTTAACTGACTCCGGAATAGGCATTGTCGCTTCGCCAGTTGCAAGGGCCAAAGCTACCGTGCCTGAATCTGCACCAAATGCCACACCTTTAGACATACGAGTGTGCGAGTCCCCGCCAATAATTATTGACCAGTCATCCACAGTAATATCATTGAGAACTTTGTGAATTACATCTGTCATAGGATGGTATTTATCTCTTGGGTCACGCCCAGTAATTAAGCCAAAATCATTCATGAACTTCATCAATTTTGGAGTATTATTTTGGGCTTTTATATCCCATACGGATGCTGTATGACAGCCTGATTGATATGCACCATCAATTGAAGGTGATATTATGGTTGCTGCCATTGCCTCAAGTTCTTGTACAGTCATTGGACCAGTTGTATCTTGTGAACCAACAATATTCACTTTTACTCGCGCATCAGAGCCCGCATGCAGTATTGTATCTTTTGGTATGCCGACTGCGTTTTTGTTAAATATTTTTTCTACAGCAGTCAGTCCTTGATTTGGATTGGAAACTATCTTTGTTTTAGCGTATGGTGATATCACATTGATGCCTAGTATTTCACATGCTTGGTTTTGAAGTTTTTTTCCAAAAACTACAGCATATGAGCCTCCAGCTCGAATAAAATCAATATCTTGTGGTGTAAAAGAATTGGAAATATCGACTAATTCCTTTGTACCATTCTTATCATAAAGCTTTTTTGTTTTAGTATTTATTTTGAGTAATGTTCCGGTATCGACATTGTAGGTTTGTGTCAATACTGGACTTCCGTCATTATTTAAAATTGGCTCGTCATTATCATCTAAAGCTTTTATCCAGTTTTTTAGGTCAATTCCAATACCGCCAGTTACGCCGATTGTGGTTTGGAATATCGGTGAGACTCCATAAGATCCTGCAACAATTGGCGCTATATTTACAAATGGCACATAGGGGCTTGACTCTTTTCCTGTCCATAGCGCGACATTGTTCACCCCAGACATTCGTGAAGATCCAACACCCATAGTACCTTTCTCAGCAATCAGCATAATACGCCTACTCGGATGGGTTTTTTTCAACTCTAAAATTTTTTCTTGGGCATTCTCGGATATAAAACATTTTCCGTGTAATTCTCTGTCTGATCTTGAATGGGCTTGATTGCCTGGAGAGAGCAGGTCGGTTGAAATATCACCCTCAGCGGCCACATATGTCACAACATCAATCTCTTCATCAATTTCCGGAAGTGCTGTAAAGAATTCTGCTTTTGAGTAACTGATTAAGATATCTTTTGCAATATTATTCCCACTTTCATAGCTTTCCTTGATTCGGTCAATGTCGGCTTCGTAGAGAAATACTTGTTTCATTAAAACATTTGCGGCTCGCCTCGCGGTCTCTGAATCTTTTCCAAGCGCTAAATCAATCAATACTTCTATTGATGGGCCACCCTTCATATGAGATAATAATATAAAAGCGAACTCTGGTGATACTTCGTCTAATTTAAATTTACCAACTATAATTTCTTTTAAGAGTTTTGCTTTTTCGGTCGCGGCGCTTGTAGTACCAGGTAATGTATTATAAATGAAGAAATTTATGCAATTCTCCCTCTCATTACTTATTGGATTCTTGATGTGATTTATAAGTTCTTTTAATAGCTTAGCGTCATCTATTGGTTTTGGATGTAACCCTTCTGATTTTCTATGTTCTATTTCAGTTAAATAAGTTTTATAAAGGTCCATTTTGCACGCTATATCTAAACTTCAC
>MDTB01143335.1_pt1 | contig 14506 bp, 10 predicted proteins | sample 811161 | NCBI WGS metagenome assembly MDTB01 (sample SAMN05326650, study PRJNA326480) | marine metagenome | isolation source: seawater | place: Mediterranean Sea | collected 2009
GCCTCTCTCACCCCTTCTACGAAAACATGATTGTAGTCGCATACAAGAATGTCTGCGTGACCTGCAGCCATTCTGGCTGTGGCCCAAGAGCAAACCTTTCTAGATCTGCCATATTTTACATTCCAGTCAACATGTCGAGGCTGTTCAAGTAACTTCTTTCTCAGGTCCGAGCGTCTAGCCTTACGAGTTTCCTCAACTACATCTCCTTCGCAACTACATTTTCCAGTAGAACGATCCACATATTCGCACATCCCTTCCCTGCCGATAATATCTACCAGTGTTATTTTTGGAATCCCATCTGGTATTCTAGAGTTAATCTGACGAACAGTATCGACTACGATTCTATGTTGAGACTGCCTCCCTGTCATGAAAATTATCTTCGGTTTTTCAGTAGCCAGATTATTATCAAATGAGGCTTGGAGAGCTGAAGCCAACGCCGCCGCCGTTTTTCCGATTCCGGTTGGGGCAGCCGCTAGGAGGAATCCTCCCTCAGTAAGAGTATCAATGCCATCTGAAATCATCTCAAGCTGAGATTTTCTGGCTACTTCATGAGCGAAAAATATGCCAGAACTACGTACGGAACCCTCACTCATGCCTCTACCGTGAAAAGAACGGCCAAGAAGATTGGGTAGAGATTAATCACTAGAAACAGTTTCCTAGAGCTTTCTTGGCCCTATATCTGAGCCCACTTAGGCCGTTATATTTGGGTGCGAGGGGGTCATCAGACCCCCCCGCGGTGGTTCCGTGCATCCCATCCTCACACATTTCCCTCGCCTCATATAGCGTTTGAATCATCATTGCTTCTTTCCCTAAGTTCACTCATTCTAGAGTAAATTAAATCTGCAACTTTAGTATCTTCAAGAGTAACACTCCTGATATGCTCCCTAGCCGCCTGCCTCAAAACCGAGTCAGGTTTTTCACCGTGCAACTTGCAGAAATCTTCCATCCTAGAACTTAGATCTGGTCCTAGGTTAACTTCTACCCTGTCACCGCTAATGTGATGCTCATCAGAGAGGTATTTTCTAACCGCTGATCGAATAACATCGGAACGATTTCTCATTCCATCCAAGCCAACCAATTGATCCAGCTCCAGAAGATGATCTTCGGGTATTCTTAGAGAAACCATTGGGCTGTGACCGGACATATTGGCTACCTTCTAGTCCGTCGAAAGGGGAGGGGGGTATTAATTGTATCTCATATGCATTTCAATTGTATTGCAATTTTTTGTAACATATCACAGCAGTTCCATTAATGGGGAGCACACTCTCGCATACACCGGGCTTGCAATGAAAACAATCAATGACGCAATCCATGGGCAGTTTAGGATTGACGGAGTCAGAGAGGAGCTTCTCAAAACCCCTGAGATGAATAAGCTGAGCCATATCAAACAACTAGGACTGGCACATTTAGTATTCCCAGGAGCGCACCATACCCGCTTTGAGCACTCCCTCGGCGTATCTCATGTTTCTAGTATGATGGCAGATTCTCTCGGACTCGATAGTTATGAGACCGATACAGTAAGCGTGGCGGCGCTATTACATGATGTAGGTCCCGGGCCATATTCTCATACATTGGAGCATATTTTACACGAGAGAGGAGGTTTAGACCACATGTCAATTACTGAGGGAATAATTGTTGGCGATTATGATGTATTGAGGGATGGCGAAGACTCCTCAATTCAGAACAGAGTAAGCGTTCCTGAGATTCTTGAGAATCATGGCATAGATCCTAAGGAGGTCGCTGCCCTAATCAGAGGCCCAGATGCTAGGGGATCAGAGAGAAATCTTCTCTCTTGGTCTGAAGGGAGAACAAATTTTGTTCAAAATGACAAGACTATGGCCCACCTTATTCATGGCCCTGTAGATTGTGATCAAATTGACTACCTTCTTAGAGACTCACACTTTACTGGCGTAAAGCATGGTGTGATAGATCATAGAAGGCTGATAATGTGTCTAGAAAGACATGGTGGTGATATCTCAGTGGAGGAGGGAGGTCTCCCAGCGCTAGAAGGAATGCTGGTAGCCAGAGGTTTGATGTACAGTGCAGTATATTTCCATCGGGTCACCAGAGTTACCGAGGTAATGCTTTCGAGGGCAGTAGAGAGAAGTGAAGAAAATACTCCCGACTCTTTTGATCTCCAGAGGAGAGTGGATGCAGAGATCTGGCAAGTAATGCATGAGGCTGGTGATTTCGCTAGAGATATGATTAGGAGACTCAAGTATAGGCAACTCCTGAAAGTATGTTTATCCAGAAGAAGGCAAGATCTGAGTGAAGAAGACATCAATTTACTAGCAGAACTTGCTTCTAATTCCGATAAGAGGAGAGAATTTGAGGACGAGATTGCTAGGAGATCTGGACTGGAGCCAGGCTACGTTGCCATAGACGTACCAAATATCAAGCTCTTACTAGCAGAGCCAAGAATGTCTCAGGTGGATATTAGAATTATTGGAGATGATGGGAGAACTAGATGGTTGAGGGAACACACTCCAATAGCCGAGGCACTCAGAAATAGACAGGTTAGTCAGGCCGTATTCTATGTCATGACCCTGCCAGGACATGAAGACAAGGTTTCACAGATATCCGAGAACATCCTATTCTCTTAATTGATACTTTAATGCATGTCCTGTTGGGATATGATTCAAAAGGGCGAGGCCACTCGCATAAGCGGCTGGTACCTAAAAAAAGGAATCTTCAACTGCCGGTGAGTGCTATGGATAGCAGAATTAAATCAGTTTACGACAGCGTAATTGCAAGAGACCCGAACCAACCTGAGTTTCATCAGGCAGTAAAGGAGGTTCTCGAGAGCCTTTCTCCAGTAATAGAGGAGTATCCCGAGTATGTGCCAGTAATTGAAGCGATGGTAGAGGCTGAAAGAATTATTCAGTTTAGAGTCCCCTGGTATGATGATAATGGAAACCTCAATGTAAACAGGGGATTCAGAATTCAAATGAGTAGCTCAATCGGACCTTACAAAGGTGGCCTTAGGTTTCACCCAAGTGTAAACCAATCCATATTGAAATTCTTAGCTTTTGAGCAGGTCTTCAAAAATAGCCTTACTGGATTGCCTATGGGGGGCGGAAAGGGAGGCTCTGACTTCAACCCGAAGGGTAAGTCGGACTCTGAAGTAATGAGATTCTGTCAGTCTTTTATGATGGAATTATGGAGGCATATTGGTGCTGATTTAGATGTTCCAGCTGGAGATATTGGTGTCGGGGGACGAGAGATAGGTTACATGTTTGGCATGTATAAGAAACTAGCCAACGAGTTCACGGGCGTCCTAACTGGAAAGGGAAGGTCTTACGGGGGCTCCCTAATCAGGCCAGAAGCTACAGGATATGGATTAGTTTACTTTGCACGTGAGATGCTGGCAACGACTGGGATATCTTTCGAAGGAGCAACCGTCTCAATTTCAGGCTCTGGAAATGTAGCCCAGTTTGCTTGCGAGAAGGTTCTCGATCTCGGAGGTAAGCCGGTTACTATGTCTGACTCCAGTGGATGGATTCATGATCCTTCAGGAATTGATCGAGAGAAGTTAGATTGGATTATGGATCTAAAGAATAACCGAAGAGGAAGAATTTCTGAGTATGCAGATAACTTCGATGGCGTCCAGTTTAACCCGTCCGAGCCCGAGCCAACGCCTAATGGGCTATGGGGAGTAAATGTCGACGTCGCTCTTCCCTGTGCCACTCAAAATGAGCTGAACGGTTCCGAAGCAGAAATGCTGGTCGCAAACAAGGTGATTACAGTTGCAGAAGGGGCGAATATGCCTTGTACTCCAGAAGCTGTCGAAGTATTCCTCAAGAATGGAATTCTTTTCGCCCCAGGAAAGGCATCTAATGCGGGAGGAGTCGCCACTTCTGGACTTGAAATGAGTCAGAATAGTCTCAGATTATCATGGACTCGCGAAGAGGTTGATTCTAGGCTAGATGCCATAATGGTCGATATCCACAAGAATGCATATGAAACCGCTGAAAGATTCGGAATGCCTGGAAACTATGTTGCTGGAGCAAATATAGCCGGATTCCTCAAGGTGGCAGAAGCTATGACTTCACAGGGAATGATCTAGTCTTCCTCGGAGATGGACGACAAGAATCTCTTCAGACGATCGGTTTTTGGATTATCTATAATTGAGGATTTCCCAGATTCCGCTATAACTCCCTTGTCCATGTAGATGACTCTGTCTGCCACGTCTCTAGCGAAGCCTATTTCGTGTGTAACGACTATCATTGTCATGCCTTCATCAGCCAGTCCTCTGATTGTTTTCAGTACCGAGCCAATCAATTCTGGATCTAACGCACTCGTGGGCTCATCAAATAACATTACTTCAGGCTTCATTGCAAGCGCTCTAGCAATAGCAACACGTTGCTTCTGCCCACCAGATAAATTTCCCGGAAAAGCATCCTTTCTATCTAGCATGTCTACCTTTTCCAGAACCTCAAGAGCCTCAGCCTCTGCTTCTTTCTTGCCCATTTTTCTAACATGCCTTAGTCCAAGAGTGATATTATCAATGACTCTGAGATGGGAAAATAGCTCGAATGACTGGAAGACCATCCCAATTCTAGATCTCACATCGTTAATGTCTGCGGACGGGGTATTAATCAGGTTTCCACGAAGCCTTACTTCTCCCTCGGTCGGCTCAATTAGTCTGTTTATACATCTTAATACTGTAGACTTCCCACTTCCCGATGAACCAATAATAGCTACTGATTCTCCCTGATTAACATCAAATGAAACTCCTCGTACTGCATGAACTCCTCCTGCATATGTCTTGTGCATATCTACAATTGTTAGTACATTGCTCATTTAGTTCCCTCCGGATATTCCAAGTCCAGGAATCCTGGTCTTATTCTCTAAGTATCTTAGGAATAATGCAAGCGTCCATGTAACAATAAAGTAGGAAATTAAGACCATTCCATATGACCAGAATACTTGGAAAGTAACAGCGTTGATTAGCTTGGCCTTTCGAGTAAGCTCGGAATATCCTATTACCATAGCAAGCGACGAGTTTAGTACTAGATTTACCATCTCGTTACCCATAGGAGGAATGCATATCCTAATGGCTTGAGGCATTATTACAAGTCTCATTGTCTACATATAATTCAGGCCTATGCTTCTTCCCGCTTCCATCTGTCCAGATGGTATGGCCGAAATAGCTCCTCGAATGGTCTCACATTGGTATGCTCCAGAGTTCAGGCCCAACGCAAAAATAGCACTAACACAGGCCCTGTTAGAAAGAATATCATCTCTCAAGAACGATAGGACAAAATTACTTGAATCCTCTAACATCTCCGCGCCAGGGTCTCCGATTAATGCACCTATCTGGACTCCAAAATGTATGAATAGAAACTGAACAATCAATGGAGTATTTCTGAAAATATCTGTATAAATTGTTGCAATGAAATTTAGAGGCCTGACACCCCAGGGATTCCAAATAATATCCCTGCCCCTGATATTGAAATGGGATTTCTTATACTCGCCATTTGCCGAAACTAAGAGTATCCCCAAAAGTAAGAGACTTACTCCCAGTATCAGAAATAGGAAGTTTTCGAATTGTAGATCCCCTGTTATTCCATCAGGATTAATGATTCCAATCGGAGCGTAAATATATTCCCAGCCATCCAATCCTAGGTTTCTAATTATGGGAACTAGGTGACTTAGAAGGGAGGTTCCAATAACCGTAAAGATGACTCCAGCTATCCTCACAACTGTTAGGCTCCTCTTCTGAGAAATTTCTTTCAAAGTGGTGGGTGATGTCTTCATCATTGAGAGAGATACTCCTAGGAAGAATCCGAGGAAAATACCGAACATTACTATGTTAACTGTAGCGTACAAACCATCAATCAACATCCCCTTTGAGTAGTCTACAAAGTTTCCAAATTCTGAGAAGTCCATAACCTCAAAACCAATCTGCTCGTCCTCTCCAGACCTCTCCGTCAGAAGTAAGGAGCCATTACTTCCTACTGCTACGCCGTTGAAGCTATCGATCATTGCAATGTCATTGAATGATGTTGAATTATCAAGAGGTATGGTCTGCCTAGTGACTATATTGCCCCCGTCCTTACTCATTGAGAGATATCCTTCTTTGCCAGAAAGAAGAAATTTATTTGTCGTTGCAATCTCTATCGATGTTAGATTTTCTCCCAGATTGTTAGAGTTTCCCTCAGACTCAAAATATTGCATATTCCAGAGAAATCCCACTGCGGTGTTAATTTCTCTAGAAGACTTGATCACTCCTCCCTCATCTGTAATGGCATATGCTCTAATTTCACTGAAGAACTCTACATCAGTAATCCTTGAAGATGAAGCCTCTGTAGGTGCATCTCTGTAATCCCAGGTTTCTCCGCCATCGTCTGAGAATAGAATTGTCCCTTGTTCTCCGACAGCAATTCCTCTTTCAGAATCCAAGAAAGATACGTCTAACAAATCCAATCCTGAAACCGAACGATTGGTCCATTCCTGCATTTCATAAGTCCAGATGGTCCCATTTCCACCTACGATTACAAATTCAGACACTCCAGTTAGGCATGCCCCATGAATCAACTCATTTCCAAAGTCAAATGTAATGTCCGACCACATTGAATCATTGGTTGACTTAACTAAAATTGTACCGTCATTACTGGCTGTTAGGAACGACCCATATCCAGAGCTCGATATTGTCAAATCAGATGAGGTTAGGGATTCACCAAGTTCCCAAGTTTGGCCCCCATCGAAACTCATTATCATTATCCCATTTTCTCCAAATGCCCAAATCTCACTTCCTTGCGACTCTACTGAATAGAGATCTTCTGAGGTGCCACTGTCAATAATGTCCCAGCCACTTCTGTACTCCTGTGCATTAGCTGGAATGGAAAGTACTAGTAATGACATTAGTGCAATTGAAAAAAGGCTTGGAAATGACAAGGGATCTCTTCTTCGCCCCTCGGAATTCATTGTTTCAATCATCCGCTCCCCATTGCATGGCGAAGTTCTTCGGATATAGTCCCGGCGGTACTCTAAATTCTGAATGTCTCTCAGTAATGTTCATCATCATCTTTCCCCTCCTTGTACCATGGTAGGCATGCTATACAAGGGTAAAGTCAAGGAAGTATGGAGTACGGACGATCCAGATATTATAGAATTTAGGTATACTGATCAGATTAGTGTCTTCGATCAGATCATACCAAGCTTGGTCCCTAGAAAGGGAGAAAGCCTAAACAGGACTTCATGCCACTGGTTCAAACTTGTTGAAGAAGCTGGAATATGTGAAACTCACATTATCGAAATGAACGCGCCAGATAGAGTTCTAGCTCGAAGGTTCGAAGTAATCAGAGAGCCGGGCGCGATTCCTCGCGATATGGAGAATGTTTTCGTCCCTCTCGAGGTCATTTGCAGACACTACTTGGCTGGGGGAGGTTGGAGAAGATATGACAGGGGTGATGTCGGACCAGAAGAATTTGGATTCGAGCCCGGAACTGTATTGCATGAAGGTGTTAAATTGCCCTCCCCCTATTTGGAAGTCTCCACCAAATTCGAGAAATTCGACAGATTACTAGATCGTAAAGAAGCCTTGGAGATTTCTAATTTAACTGATGAGGAGTTCGACAACATTCTCGATATCGTTGTTAAGATAGATGAAATTATACATAGTGAAGCATCCAAGAGGGGACTTATACATGTCGATGGAAAGAAAGAATTCGCCCTTGGCCCCGGTAGAGTTCCCGTTCTAGTTGATTCATTCGGGACCCTAGACGAAGATAGGTGGTGGGCATCTGATGATTATGAGAATGGAAATATAGTGTCTCTATCCAAGGAGTTTGTCAGGGAGCATTATCTCTCAACTGGTCACTATGAGCAACTCTATGAGGCTAGAGAGGCAGGTTCAGAAGAACCTCCCATCCCAGCTCTTCCGGGTAAAATAATCGATCAAACCGCTGATCTTTATGCAGGAATGTTCGAACGCCTAACTGGTGAAGAATTCTAGCTAAGAGTGCCTTCTCATTAGAACTCCGCATCTTCTTCTTTGCGCAGTCCTTAGCATTGCAAGTAAGAGTCTGAAAGCATAATCAACACCACCATCTAAGGGCTCTTCGGAAAGGACCTTCCAACGTCCAGAGCGAATAGCGCTACTCAACTCTGAAACCTCTCCTACATTCAACCATCCAAGTAGTGTTAATCCTCCAAAACCATGCCTAAATCCTAATTCTCCAAGATTATCTTCAGATAGTCCGTCAGAAAGTTTCGATAGAAGATCATGTAGGACTGTCATATCTCCTTTCTGCTTGGTATTTTCCAGGAGATATGTTACGATATTTCCGTCCCCATAGGGAAATCGTCCCAGCCTTTCCTTGCCGGAGCTGGAGTCTATAGACTCAGTCCTTCTTCCCTCTGAATCTAATTCTCCTATGGAAAGATATAGCATTGTAGCAGGGTCAAAAGTAGGTTCAATACCTTCTTTTAGATTCTGAATGTCAATTGAAAATGGACTCTCTCTCTTCAATTCTCCATGATCTCCCCCCATGGAAGAAAGCACTGCAGGGATAATGTCCAGAGGATCCCTAACTATGGGGTCAAATGTGTGGAAGTTTGGTAGATTTGAGTTCATGGTCATGCACTCACCACTACTTATCAGACCTTAGGCGATTAAGACGCTCTTCAAAGCTATCCATTGGACTATCTTCTACATCATTAGATACTTCTTCAGTTGGAACTTCTGGGACATTTTCTAGATTGTCGACTACACTCTCATCTTGCACTACTCTCTGACTCGTAGAATCACTCTTATTAGCCAAATTAGCCTTCTTCTCCAGTGCCTTTTTCTCTACCGCTAGCCTAGTTCTCTCCATCATTTCCCTACTCTCTCGGAAGTTTCTAGCCATCCATGCGAAAGCTATAGAAATTCCAATTACCAAGCTTGCCGATGCAATCGCAGTACTGGAGTCACTGAAACCTCCTTCAGATTCTCCTGAGCCCGACAGAATAATCCTGGCCTCATCGTCTGAAGGGTCAGAATCAATGTCCCAAGGGAATTCACAACTTATCGTAGCTACTAACTCTATCCCATCTGCGACATCAGGCCTATCAATGACAGGCCTAGGAGCTAAGGCACTGGATTCTGACATATCGACTATGTATTCTGCAGAGAAGGCGTTTCCGGCTTGGATGGAAATTATACAAACTGAGCCATCTAAAATCTGATGATTATCCCTCTTGGTGAGTATGGATACTTCTTGTTCTTGGCCAGTACCTATAATCTCCAATCCCACCAATCCGATATTCCAATCTGTCCTCCTAACCTCGAATGTATTGCTATCGGATGAAAATTCAACTCCTCTAGAATCAATGGCCCTAATTGTCAGCTCACTCGTGCCAGGCACAGGGCTCCATCCATCCGCACTTAGATTAATCATCCCCGATGATTCCCCTTGTCCTAGCAATCCTGAAATTGAATCTAGCATATTGCCCCGGTCATCCGATAGGATAACTGTGTAACCAAATTTTTCACTCCCATTCATTATTGTACAGCTAGCTTCAACGGCATATACATCTCCACCTATGGAGCAACTCCCCTGTCTAACAGACGGTTCCGAAACCCATGATCTATACTCAAGTATTGTAGACGAATCGACATTTAGACTCCCATTCCCCCTCGTGTAGGATTCCCATAGCCATCCGCCTGCATCGCTCCACGGGAGCGGGCCACTAGTGGAATCAATCACTGTACTATCTGGGCTGGTTCCATGAATTTCCAAGATATAGCTATCGCCCGAAGTAGAGATGATTACCGGACTGGAGGACCATGAATGACTCTCTTTCCTAGTGTCCATCGAGATTTCTCTTTGGTTACCTTCAGAGTCCTCAGCTAGTATCCTAATTGTCTTGACATCTCCCTCCCAGTCCTCATCTGGAAGTAGCTCAATTGGAACGCCAGATATCTCCCCGACTCCCAATATCACATGTTGTTCCCCCGAGATCCCCCAACCAAGTGGCAGGCTGAGTATCTGAATTGAAATGGTACTTGGTGCATTCCCCTGATTTTCGATAAATGCCAGAGGGTAACCGCCATCCCGGCTAACAACCCAGTCTCCCTGTCCGGACAAAGAGAAATCATGTATTACCTCAACTCTCAGTGGGAACACTATCTCCGATAGTCCGCTGGAATCTCCTTCTTTGATCCTTATGGTCAACTCAACTGCCCTTCCGTGTACAGCATTTTCAGGGGGCGTAACATTTAGCGATAGAGGAGCACTTTCTCCCGGGTTTATTATCGGCATTTCTGATACATTCCCAATTTCCCATCCCTGCTCTCCTGAGACAAACATGGAGATGTATGGTCGACTTGGAGAATTACCCATCTGTAATACGGATAGTGTGATTTCTGATCCATGGGTCGCGACTTCCAAGTTTGCTTGATCAATTACTGCATTCCAAGACGGAACATGTCCCGAGACTACCGAGAAAGAGAATGATGTAATCTCTTGACCTTGTGCTATGGCGGTAACAGTTACTTCTGCCGATGATCCACTCCATGCGTCAAGAGGAATGATAGTATCGACTGACATCACCCCGGTTTCATTTACTCCTAAGTTAGAAATAGCACTCCCGCTGGAAATCCATTCCGTTGATGAATCCCCACTCTGAAGCGAGGTAATCACGGATGTTAGTAGTGTTAAATCATCCACTAGATTTCCAACATTTGTCACCATTACATCCAATGAAACAGTCTCTCCAGGATTGGCTTGGAATGTTTCCCCATCAGCATCAATATCCCCCGACTCGCTAGAAAGGAATGGATAGACATTCCACTGATGGTCCTGCCTAGCCTCAAATATTATTTCGACAGTAGACATGATAGTAGAATCTCCTTCTGATTGCATCGAGAATGAAATCTTCAGAGGGACCCTGGCAGGAGTATTCTCAGGGAGCATTACAGTTACAGGAACAGTGGTGAGGCTACCTGCTGAAAGAGAAACCAAATCTCTAGAAAAGGAGACATCGACTCCGGGGTCTTCCGTGATATTTTCGTCTAGTATTAACGAATAGCCTAGATTGAATGAATCATCTCCATTTCCAGGATTTTCTAACCTCAATACAACTAGGGACTCATCTTCTACCTCCACGAGGAACGGCTGTTCACTGGGAGATGAGATCACCATCGAGGATCTGAATATTTGGAGTATCTCTATTGATAATCTAAGAGAATGAGATGCCGACTCTTCACTGGAATCTTCGAAGTAGTGAAATGCAGGGGCCGCATTACTTGGAAGACTTAGGGACAGAAAACCCATTCCACTTCCGCTAGAAACATCCATCGAAAGATTGTCCCCATTTATTTGTAAATCGCCTGATGCTGTCCATGACCAACCAGTTTTTGCCATTCCAGCTGTGGATAGTGACCATGATAGTAAATCTTCACCTGTAGGACGGTCAGCTTCTACAACCCACTCTAGGCCACTTGAAGGGACACTTCTGATATGACTCCTACTGACGACCCCCGAAGCGATGAAAGTCAAATCTACAGTTTGACACCCCTCATCCCCATCCACACATAGCGTCAAAGAGGTCTCTACTTGATCTCCAATTAACACTGCCTGTTGATTCTCATCAACAACTGGAACATCAAGGTAAGCTTCCAAAACTAGACTCTCTCCTGGGTCAAGGACCAATGCGAACCTCTCATTGCCATCAGTGTCAATTAATCGTAAATCACTCCCCCATAGCGTATTCCCCCAATCCGATGAGATTTGATTTTCCACAGCATTCCCAATATTTTCCACAACTATCCATGCTCTTGCAGAATCGCCGATTAATCCATATCCAGAGCTGTATGATGCTCCCTCAGGGCCCCTAATTGACAACCCCCTGGTCCTATTTGCCTCGATAGGAAGTATAGATGAAACACTAACGTTGGAGTCACTATCTAGGGACATCGTTAAGCCAAGGAACCCTGAATCTGATCCTAGGGCCGAGGAGGGGGCGACTATCTCAATTACTGGTGACCAAGACTCCCCTATTGCTATCTGAATGCCACTACTCCCTCCGGGCGTAGCATCCTCCCATGTCCAGCCCGACGGAAGTTGTGAACCATCTATTTCCAATGACCAAGTACCTGATAATCTCCCAGTAGATCTTACTATCGGGCGGGCCTCAACCGAATCTCCAGGACTGACTCTCAAAGGCTCTGATGAAATTTCAAATGTGACATTGTATGTAGGAATTATTGACAAGGTCTTGGAATATACATCATTATCTGTTCTAGTCTGAGTCAGATTGGAAAGCGGATCAATCTCCAATGTAAACTCATGGTCCCCCAATGGCCCTGACCATTCGACAGAGAAAGATTCGAAAGACCCCGTTCCAGAAGGAGAAACAGGTTGCATGGATGGAAACCTCTCTCTCCCTATCTCTATTCCATCAGCATACAAAACTGCATCAACATCGGAATTTGGATTGCCTGTTCCAGAATTCTCTATGAATGCTGAAATCTGTACATCTTGTCCTGGATTGGGAGAAGTTGGATCGAACTCAATCCCTCTTCCATCAAGAAGAGGCCTGATATCGGGACTGTTTAGGGAAACTACTGTTGCTCCAATAACCACATCTAGCGTATTGTCACCATCAATGTCTGCTAATGATGGAGAAGACCAAGTCCTCTGATTCAACTCCAAATCATTCGACCATTCTGTTCCAATAGCCGAACCAGTGCCTTCTGAACCATCAAATCCCCATAGTGATCTTCCGTATGCAACTAGTAATTCAGGCTCCGCCGCCCCATCGATATCCATCCATATTGGTTGCGAGACAGCAATCTCATCATTCGGCGTACCGCTACTTTGTTCCAAATCTCGATACCACGCTTCATTCGGACTTGATGTATCAGTATCATCCACGCATCCAGTTATGCCATGCCTGGCGGTAGTGGTCTGCCACCACGTAATCCAGCACATCCTATCGTGGTCTCCGTCACCATCAGTATCAATCGGTAGTGGCGGAGAATCAGCATACCCATTGGGGGAGCTGTAACTCCATATTTCAGATCCATTGGCTACTTCCAAGCCTCTAAATTCGGCTCCATCAAGAGTTCCCGATGAGTCACTATCGGTTGGAATAGTGACAATAATCTCAGGACTACTATCCTGATCCAGATTAGCCACAATTGGCCCGGGTAACCTGATATGAGGTACATTGGAGTCCCCATCTAGGTTGCCAAGTGACTTCCCATCCCAACTGGGATCTCCACTCGATGAGTCAAGCTTCCAAAGCCACATCGCACCATTTGTCGACTCAGTTGTTGTCAGCATCACATAAGCTGTATTATCATCCGTCTGAACAAAAACAGGGTCGGATCCATGACTTCCATATCTCAAGCTCTTATCCCAAATCTTCGCGGGTGAGCCAGAAGAAGGTAGATTGATTGCTACTACTTGCGGGGAATTATCACTCTCACTTATTGCGGATATCACTAGTTCTGCATCGCCATCTAAATCCAAATCAGCCAGAAGCGGTTGTGAGGTTGGCTTATGTCCGCCCCAGATACTTCCAGTGTATGGCCCCTCTTCACTGCTTATCATCAAATCTGGCTCCTCCCAATTCCAGAGTAATTGACTGTCATGCGAGCCACTAGGCGACCATCCAGTAACATCACAAACTAGTCTGGGTGACCATGCATCTACTCGTAGTGTGACATCACTTCCTACCACCAAATCATACACAACCAGAATTTCCGGACCTGCAGAACCATCGATATCGATAATCATTGGAGACGCTTTGACCGTCTCAGTTTGACCAAGATTAACTTCCCATGCCAAGTCGGAGTCTTCTCCCTCGATTATTCTCAGATAGCTATCCCCCGAGGAAGCATCGGTCTGAACGACTACTGTGTATAGTGAGCTCCCTCCACATCTTTCATTAGATTCTGAATCGACTTGAAGTGAATCACTGAAATCGCCGATTGGAGTTCCAAGAGAATCAGTACCAATGTCATAGTTGCCATACTCCCAGTTAATTACGGGGTCGGTAATGGATGAAAGCGAGTTCACGCTACCCATTGGGTCATGCACGGGACTAGCAGACATTCTTCCGGGGGTTCTCCCAGGTTGGGGCCATGGCTGGTCTCCATCCTCCCATGGATCCGCCATGCTGGTGGCAAACTTCGAACTATCTTCTGATATTCTATTCTCAACGACCTCCTCCAAAGCTAGTGGATAGAAAACCACGAGCGACATTATTGCCGAAATAATAAGTGCTCTGCGGCGATTGCACCTGCCTCCCGTCCTTACAAGAGATGTCATCAGATTAGCAGATGGTATTTGTAACACTCTTGAACGTTCGCACCATATTCTCTCTCAGACCGTAGGTCTGAATGATTATTGCCCTTAGCCGAGCATATCTTTGTATCCGTTGTGCTTATACAGGAGGGGCAGGTCGCCGTGGCACGGACTTCTCCTCCAGAGGCTCAGCCGATGAAGGACGGGAGGGATATCCCACCCGTCCTGGCAAACCTTGGAGAGGTCTGTTTTGGAGGAAAAAA
>MDTB01163033.1_pt1 | contig 14506 bp, 3 predicted proteins | sample 811161 | NCBI WGS metagenome assembly MDTB01 (sample SAMN05326650, study PRJNA326480) | marine metagenome | isolation source: seawater | place: Mediterranean Sea | collected 2009
AAGAATGCTGAAAGTGATACCACTGCAACCACATACATGAAGATGGCAAATTGTCCATCGCTTGCTTGTTGAGCAAGAGCGTCTCCATCTCGGACAGTCTGTTTCTTTACAATGAGTGGATCAACATTGTAGCGATCCATCTCAACACCATCGACGAGAACCAACACACGGTATGATTGTGATTGTCCTGGTTCAACTTCCGCGACTACCGGAATTGAAACGGTAGCCGTCATCCCAGCCAAAACCGTCTCTGATGCATTTGACTCTTCATTCCAATTGCCTCCTTCAACCAAGCGTTGGAGTACGAAACGAACGTCTCCCTTCCCTCCTTGGTTGAGGACACTAATGTCAAGTTCTGAGGTCTCTCCTTGGATTGGACTCGGATTTCTCCACTTGATTTCTGTTTCCGGTTGATCGAAGGAAATACTCGGACCGAGAAGAGACAAAGGCCATGTTGCAAATGGTTCGTCGATGTTGTTGTTTGCAGTTTCAAACGGGTTTCCTGTTTCATCCGAACCAGAAACCCAAACGTCAACGACATAGGATGGAAGAAGGGTTGTTGCACCCATGTCGGTTAAATCAATTTCACCCGTCCAAAAGAACTGGTCGCCGAACGGGGTCGTTTCGGGCAAAGCTGTGGCGCCACGGGAAATTTCTGCTTCACCAGCACGGATTCTGTAATGCAGGACAGCGGGGTTGTCCATATCAAATCCATTGTCATCAGTCGTATCGAGCATGACGCTCAATGAATTTGCCTCACCAATTGAAAGAGGCGATCCTGCGGGGACTTCATTCAACATGACCATTCGGATTGTCGGATTGGAACTGTCAACGACAAATCGGACTCTGGGCAACGGACTGGTCTCATCCTGTGCCAATCCAGGTAAGTCATCAAGTTGTAAACGCAAGTCAAGACGGCCCGAGTTTACAGCAGGGACGAGAAGGTCGAGGCTAAATTCCCCGTTTTCTCGTGGAGACGTTCTCCATACGTGATCAAAATCTCCAAAGACAACATCGAATGAACCTGGAGGTGCTGGTGTTTCATCCTCGCTGAACAGGACCCGTCCTGTTACACGAAGGGCTTGTCCGCTACCGATGAGCGTTTCATCGGCATCATCGTTGTAGTGGTTTGTACCGTCTCGTAGTTCGACAGCCTTGATATGACCTGGTTCAGTGTAGAAACGGAAATCGTTGTCCAGACTCCAGGCATTGGATCCTAAACCACTGATCTTGGAGAAACAAGGCGTTGTCTCCCCTTCATTGCAGGGTTTGTCTGTAACTTTGAGAATTGGAATGAAGTGTTCTGTTCCATCTGTGTCATACGCTTCTGGGAAAGACCACGTGAGTTGGAAGCGGGCGCGTATGAGCAATTGATTCTCGTCATCGCCAAAGGTCGATACCTGAGAGTAAAGATTCGAAACAGCGATGTATTCGCCTCCAGATTCGAGTTTTGCTTTCGGCATTCCGTTTTCATCTTCTTCGAGTTGGATGAAAATCGACGTTTCATCATCGTTCACGTCTTCGCCTAGAGCAAATTGCACGAACTGGATATCCTCCCATCCGTTTCGATCCAAAAGAACAACTTGAGCAGTGTACATCACACCCGGATGTAGAGGCTGCTCATCTTCGTGACCGATGATGCTGGAATTGGTGAGGTCAACAACGGGTTCGAATTCCTCACGGATATGGTATGTGGAAACATCAGCATCCCAAGCAGGCATAACTTGGCCGGGAGCATAGCCACATACTTGCGGTGTTGGTGGACACACGGGACCTCCTCCCATGGCAACTTGGTTCTGTTGCCCATCTTTACCGCTCACATACATTGAGACGACTTGCCCATGTTCGAGCATGGAATCGTCGACAAGTCCGTTGAAGATGTTTAGTCCGCCACTAATTGTTTCTGGCGATGACAAGATTTTCTCAGCGTATTCATCTTCCTGAGGGAATCCATCGAAATTGAAATCATGACATCCAATTGCAACCGTTGATTTGCAGCCAACCCAATAATGAAGACTAATTTGGGTAGGGGGGTCAACGCTGTCCTGGATGTTGACAGCCACGGCTTGTCCTCCAGGTGCGGGTGGGCCAACGTGCCGTTCTTGACCATCAAATGGAGTGACTCCTAGTACCAATGGAGAATTTCCGTCGAGGACAAGGCGAATCGTGTTGTATCCAGGGTTGGTGAATGTCGAGCCGTTTGGTAGGTTTACAGCTTCGACCGAAAAGAGCATTCCTCCCGGCGATGATTCAATCGGAGAAGTGAATGTGATGTTGTAAGCACCAAAGTTTGGATTTGATTCCTGAGACAGGACCATCGGTTGCCCAATAGGATCACCATCATAGGTCACGTTTTGACCAATGACTCGAAGGTCGAACTCTCCGGAAAGCGGGGAAAGTTGCGAGGATTCGAAGTGAATCTTCCCGAGGAACGACAGGTTTTGCCCGCCACGAACCCAATCTTGTGCAAAGAGTTGGCGACCGGTTTCATCGAATACTTGCATCCCATCTAGCTGGATGTCATTTTCTACACGTAGACGCATGTTTTCAGTCTGCCAATTGTCAACCGCAGTCCCTAAGGAATCCTTAACGGTGAGGAGGGCTTCTGTGGCAGCTTCGTCATCCCAACTCCAATCGACTGTGGTTGGGATGCGGATTGTACGAACGTCGTTCGCATCAATTGTTGAAGTGCAATTTGCAGTATCGAAGGCAACGATACCGCTTGCATCGCTTAGTGTGCTGCAGGAATCACCTTGTTGCCACTTGAATGTAGGATTTTCACCGTGAGAGTTGTTTAGGGATACGGTGACTTCCGTAACAAAGTTGACCTCATCACCGTGTGCAACCTTCACAATCAAATTTCGTGCAATGCCGTCGGGTGCAGCCATACCGCCCTCAAACGTTGCGCTTATCGCGTGTGTGTTCATTTTGTATGCGATGTCGATGTTGGTTATCTTCACGCGTCCCGACGTTTGTGCCTCGACAGCAAGCGGAACTTCAACGACGCCTTCACCGTTGTCTGGGATGTATTCATTGAACGCGTCGACCAAGGTTGGTTGGAAATCGACTTCCACGCCAACAATCGAATCGTCGCTTACGTCAATCGCTGATTCATTCAGGAAAAGGATGCTTTCCCAGTCAAAGTTTCCATCAGCACCGACGTCGATTCGTGGACGGTCAGGATATCCTTCCTCGTAAAACAATTCGAGGCTGTCCATAATTGGTGTTTTGAATCGATCCGTGGACGTCATTGTTACGGCATACCGAAGCACGTTCCCTGCACCATCCGTGGAAAAACTAGCCTCCATCAGGTTCTCTGCAGGTTTCCATGTTTGACCATCATCGTTTGAAACTTGAACAGTAATGGTAGTGGCGGGTTCGGTTGTTGAAATCCACACCGGTCGGACTTTGCCGACTTTGGTGCCCGTCGATTTTGGAGGTGAAATCCAAGTTCCACTTGACTCGTATTCGGTCGCATACTCGAGGTCAACCCACCATGAAACTGCGGTTGAACCAATGAGCGTGGCCTTCCAAACAAGTTCCTTCCCAGGGTGTTGGAAATGGACGGTTGTGTTTGATTCAACGGCAACCCAGTGTGTGCCGTTATCGGCAGAAACCCAGTAATCGACACGGTCGCCGATAGAAGATGCAGACCACAGAGTTTCCATGTTGATTGCAAGAACGTCATCTGCTGTTTCAATCACCGGACCAAACCACGTCGTGGTTCCGGGAGCGGGTGTCGTTTTGTATTGCCAACTCGTGCCAAATTCGTGATAGGAAGGCGAACTCGACCATGTTGAATATCCGGAATCAACCGTGATAAATCGACGACCGTCGAAAAAGAGCCCATAACCCAACGAAGAGATGCTTCGAACAGAGTTTTCTGGGATCAGCGCTGTAGCGCTCCCTGATCGACCCCAAGATTCGAGTTGATCACGGTCATTGTAATAACTTCCATCTTGGCAACGCATGAAGAAATGCGTTTGATTCATCTCCAACCCGCGGGCCTGTTGATTGCTTACACCGCATTGCCAAATGGACGAGGTGGAAGTTTGGAATGTAAAATAGTCGTTGCCTCGTTCGAAATCACCGGTTGAACTGAGGGTGTACGATTGAATTCTTCGATTTTGGTTGTGAAGCACCCAAATTGTGTCCTCTACGGGATCATAGGTAATGCCGGTGTAGTCCCCGTTCCCTTGTGGTTGGAAGGAGTTGATGCAGACCCACTCGTTCTCATCCGAAATGTCGAATTCAAGAATTCGATGGTAGAGTGTATTGGCAGTAGAGGTGTAGAAATACTTGTAGCCGGAAAGGATAGCAAACAGACGCTCATCGTCGGTGACGACCCAATCACGGAAACCCCACTGCCCGTAATAGGTGGATGAATGCTTGGTAGGAAGTGTGCATCCATTTTGATCGAGCGTGATAATGCTTTCACGAGTTCCGTTGTTTGGGTACAAGCGGTGAACTATGTTGTGGAATGTTGTGGAAGACCAGGTTGAAAGGTAAAGCCAATCATGATGGCGAAGAATGGAGCCTTGTCCTTGAGCGTTAAGTGAGTTTGGAGTGAGTTTCAATTGTTGAGAAAACAATGCATCCGTCGAGTTTGATGTGTGCGGTTGTCGTATTGCATACGTTCCATTGTCAAGCCATGCATCGCTCGAAGGGTTCACTTCTTCGTCCATTCCATGGGCATTGAACGCAAGGCTTGCGTTTGCCATTGCGAGGGCTAAGTCTGCGCTTTGATTGTCGGTGTTGGTCGATTCTCCAGCAACCCAATGATCTCTCGTTGTTGTTGGAATTGATGACCACCCTGTTGCTGATGCCCCGGATAATGTCATTTGAACATCGGTTACCTCTGCGCCTTTTGGAAGTGCAATCTTGGCACCGGCATCGGCGTTTCCACCTTGAAAGAGTGCGATGTACTCGGTTGTTCCATCACTGAATTCGTAGGTATGTCGGGCAACTTCAGCCGCTTCACTGTCCTCAATCCATAGTTCACTAATCGGAGAAAAGCTCATGCCCAAAAACAGTGCTAGAAGCACGAGAGCCACGGAACGTTGAGAGACAGCGTTCGCACTCATGTTTACAACGCAAGCCTTCAAGGATTATCAAGCGTTTGGATAGCGGTCACTACGTGGTTTGACGAGAATCGTACCGGATTGGAGAAGTTTCACCGCGACTCCCATCCTGTTCATCATCGTTCACCTCAAACCAGTCAACCATCCAGTCACCGTCTGTATCCCAGTTTGTTGGGTCCGTTCCTTCTGCAATGTGATCGTTGTTGTAATCCAAGAGATACCAACCGAATTCGTGTTCACCGACTGCTCGTACAGGAGCGGTGTTGGGCGCACCGGTGTAGTAGATGTCCCAAGGGTCGGTGAGATTTCCTCCACAAATTACAACGTGATTGGATGCATCTTGGACAAGGAAATCGTTGTCGTTGTCTTGAACAATGTAAGCGTATCGTATGTCTGAGTTTTGCGACTTGTCCATCTTGAGGTAGTTTTTCACACCCTCATCCCATTGGCCCAAACCAAGTAAAAGCGCTCGTAATTGCCACCCTTCTTGGATAACTTCGCCTTGATACGTCAATCCAGAAAGACGCACTGCGTTTGGACTGGACAGTTGTTCATTTGTAATGGCAAAGTATTCTTGGAAATTCGTGTATGGCTCGTACACGCATCCAACCCCAGAGCAATCCCAATTCCCATCTTGATCAGCATCATCGTTGGCATCGACAGCATCACGGGGGTCCATCGTGAACCACGTAAGAGAGAGTTCGGGACGTTCGAGGGTTCCAGCATTGAGGGATAGGGGTAGGCAAGAGTTCGTCGATGTGTCGCACGCACCGCCCGTACCTGGATCAATCCAGTTGACTTGTATTTTCATGAACGAGGAATAGTTGTCGTTAGACTCGTTCCATGCTTTGGCGTACTCATACCAGTCTGGAATCATGTCCCCGTCTGTATCGTTATCCATCGGGTTTGTACCGTACTTGAAAACCTCACGGCCGTCGGTGAGATTGAAGTCTTGGTAGTATGACGTAACCATTCCATTCATGGTTTCTGTGATGAATGACTCTGAGTCGCTATCGCTGTCGTTGGAATCTGGGCGCGTATCGTTGTCGTATTCCATCCAGTTTGTGAACGGGAGATCTCCAATGCCAGGTTGAACGATTTGAGTTGAGGGGGTAAAGACGCGTTCATTCCAGTTGCCTTGAGCTGCTGGAAGGTCAAAAGCCGTACGATCGTACCAGCCGTCCGAATCCCCATCGTAATCAACATCCCATGGATTCAACGGGTTTGCAGCCCAATGATTGGCTGTGGTTGGGTTGTCCATACCGTACAATGCGTAACAATACTCCCATCCATCAGGAATTCCGTCTGAATCTGAATCAGGGTGCGTAGGGTCGGAAACACCGACAAGTGTCCGGTTGAAATTGTTCGCATTGAATGAATTGATTGTGTTCATTCGATTCACGGAATCAGGGCCCTTTGCTTTGAAATCATCAATCAAAGCCTGTCGTGCTTGCAGAATACTCATACCGGTTTCTTCCATGTATGCATTCATAGCATCCTCACCGAAATCAACGATACCGACCGAAGCAGGGACTGAACTTCGGTTTAGATACTTCCCCCACGTACGAGATTCCCATTCACGAAGGTTGGAATAACGCTCATCGATGTCAATGGTTCCGTCACGGTTGCAATCGTAACTGTCCCCGTCTGAATCAAGATTGACGTCGGTCTCAATCAACGGGTTGAGACCCCACCTGTTTTCGTTCAAATCCCAAGAGGTGAACCAATACTCAAAACCGTCGTACATACCGTCATCGTCGGTGTCAGGGTTTGTTGGGTCCGTCATCCCTAGAAGCAATGAAATGAAGACATTTGGAGGTTCCCCTGACTGCCAAGCATTGAAGTCATCCAAGAGTCGCTTACCTCGTGAATCTTTGGAAATTAAAATTTGGAAGACGCGTTGTGCCTTCTTGGTCGGTTGCTGAACATCACCGTCTTCATGCAGGAGAGGTGCGTCCGCTGGAGCATCAATCCCGTTTTCAGGGTTCGATGTGGCTAAGGCAAATTCTTGCAAATCAACCAAACCATCGTTGTCGCTGTCAAAGGTACCATCTCCTGCCACGACAGGGTTCAATGTCCACGTTTCAGCAGATATGTTCCACGCTGTGAAAAGCAGCTCCATTCCATCGATAATTCCGTCACCATCGGTATCGACGTTGTTTGGATCTCCGGTTGGACCCGTGAGGTTGTATTGTTCGGGCGTCATGTAGGTTCCAAACGAGAATGTGGTTGACGCAGATGGCCATTGTTGGAAGGCATATGCAGAGCCAAGGGTCGTTACAAACCATTGCGGCGATGAGCGATTGGAGTTGGTTTCAGAGAATTCAGAATCGATAAGGTTGTACTCTTCCCAATTGGTCATACCGTCGTCATCAGCGTCAAGCCATCGGTCACTTGGCTGAAGTGGATTGAGAGTCCACTCGTCTTCAATAACGTTCCACCGGGCAAACCATATTTCCCACCCATCGGGCATTCCATCATCGTCCGAGTCGGCACTAAATGGGTCTGTTGAACCCTTTTCGACCGGAATTTGACCAGCGAGGATTGCTCCGCTCGCACGAGACGCAAAGTCGGCTTCGGGTGTTCCGAAATCAGAAACATTGTCAAACAAATCGGTCACGAATCCATTCGGTAATTCCGTGCCATCCAACGACTGGTTGTTCAAGAAAAGACCTGATCGGATGTGATACTCAAGATAATTGACAAACATTTCATTCTGAGAGAGAACGCCGTCTTTGTTCACATCGTATCCATCACCATCTGGATTTTCAAACAAATCAGAACCGTTCAATGGATTGACACCGACTCTCAACGGCGACCATGTGCATTGGCCGTCAGCCTCCCAGCCATCCGGAAGCGTGTCTCCATCGGAATCGATAAGATTCGGATCAGGTATCGACCATGTTGCAACAAATTCGGCAGTTTCTCCAAAGTCTTCGAACAAATCGCCGTTCAAGCCCGCTTCACGTACAAGCGACCATTGGTACTCACAAAGATTTGCAAGTCCATCTTGATCTGCATCCCATGCCGCATCATCGGCTCGAGTTGGATCCAGGGACCAGTTGTTCCCTCCGTTGAAGGAAGTGCCAACCCATCGGCGATGTTTAATTTCCCAACCGTCCGGCATTCCATCGCCATCGGTATCCATCACGGTTGGATCTGTGCCAACATCAACTGAGTTCAAGCTAGTGTACGTCGTTCTTGCTTGTTGACCAAGTGCTTCATCGCAGATGTAAACCAGCTGCGGATTGTAGTAACAATCGAAGTTGGTTTCTCCGAGGAAGTAGCCAAAGAATTCCGAACCGTCAAGCAGACCGTCCATGTCCGAGTCACTCTGGTTCGGAAGGGTCGAGTTGTAGCCTTCTTCTGTTCGGGCAACGTAGCGGTATTCCTCGAGATTTGTCCACCATCGATCCATTACGTCTCCACCGTCGAGACGAAGCCCGTCAACATCTCCATCGAGAAGAGCGTCCCAAGGGTCGGTCGGATCCAAGCCATAACTCAACTCCCAGCCATCCGGCATGCCATCGCTGTCGGAATCGTTTGCGCCGGGGTCCATGAGTTCAAGATTTGCAAATCGACCTGGTGATGCAGCCCCTAAAACATAGGTCGCATTGTCTCGTTCAATCGTGGCGATTGATGCTATCTCACCAGGCAACTCCGAGTTGGACTGGACGCCGTAGTAATCAATGTAATTTCCAGCAAGAACCCACAACCCTGCAGATGAACCAACGAGAATTTCATCACCGGTCGGGTACACCGAATGGATGTTGTTCGATTTGGCAAGTTCATCGGCATTGTTGCCAGGGTGTTCAAGCAAGCCGCCAAACGACATATCATTCAATTGAAGATTCAAACTGTGAAGTCCTGATGGCGTTCCAATCCACAGCACCGTTGGGTTTTGGACATTTGGCCCGTCCAATTTCAACGCTTGGACCTCTGCCGGGTTTCCGCTTGCTCCGAGGTTGAGAGTTCGTAAATCATCAATTTTGTTCGGTATGTCCGAAGGATTCGGATCAAAGAAGAATCGCCATGATGGTGTTGCATCATCGCGCCCTGTTGCAGATTCAAGGGTCATCATTCCACGTTCTGTGCCAATGTAGAGAACCAAACCACCACCAGGCACAGTTCCATGCTCGAGTTCTGTGACGACAACACCGTCTTCCGCCAGGGCAGATTTAAAATTCACACCGAGGTCAAAAGTCTGAGTTAGTTGACCACCAGCACTTACCTCAAGGACCATGCCTTCACCGTGTGCTCCGAGAGCGATGAGTTGCTGACTAGAACCCTCGATGGCGAGCTGATGAATTGCAAATACCTCAATTGATTCCGAGGAGGACCACGACTCGATCGGCTCAACAAAACCATCAACTTGCAGTGCAGCAATGTGGACGCCGTGTGATGTAGCAATCGCAATCGAATGCGGGCCTGTATCAGATTCAACAAAAATTGCCTCGTATCCGATGATGCCTTGTGGGAACCACTGGTCTTGCGTTATTTGTGTTTCGAAATCCATCGATGTTATTCCATAGCGTGTGAGATAATAGGCGGTGGAATCTTCAACCAGGATGCTTCGAACGTCGTGATGCATTACAGAGAGATGTCCTGGAATTGCGTTGAAAGTGAGTGGGTATTCCTTGAACGATGAGTCGTTCACACCGATTTGTACTTCCTTCAGACCTGAACGGACGGTGTTGCCCTCGTCGTTGTGAATGTAGTATTCTTCTAAATTCGAGAGGGCTTCGCCCAACGCCAATGCTGAATCAGTGCGGCTTACATCAGCAGATACGAAACCGTCTCGGTTAACGTCCCATCCGTCTGCATCGTTGTCCAACAGTGCGTTGGTGCGGTTGAGAGGGTCAAGACCGAAATGCACCTCCCAGCCATCGGGCATGCCATCACCAAACGATGGGTAAAGTGGACGGACAGCAAATCCGTCCCAACTGTACCTGTCGGAATCATCGAGCAACGGGTCCGTCCCAAGCCACAAATCTTCTCCAACCACACCGGTAACGTTGGTGGTACAGGCAGACAGGAGATTCTGGAAAGAAGCATTGGCACCCGTGGAAATGAAAGGCCATTGCGTCAAAATAGAGCCTTGAGGAAGAGTAGCATAGCACCACAATCCATCAAGTTCCGTTGTGAAATTACTCGGCATCCCATACTGGTATTCTTCAGGAGAAGTGTATTGTTCAGCAACGGACAAGAACCCATCGCGATTTACATCAAAACCGTCCCCATCGGGGTCGTCGGAGGCATCGCTAGCATTGAGTGGGTCAAAATAAGGGCAAAAATAACGTTGACTAATCTCATCGAATCCGCCTGCCCTCGCACACATCCAAACTTCAAAACCGTCCGGCATTCCGTCACCATCGGTATCAGAGCGCCGGGGATCGAGGTACATTCTTTCACTGTTTTCGTCGAGTTCTCCCGTGAGACCTCGAGAAAAACCCGGATCATTGCAATTGTCTGGGTAAGGCCAACAATACTCTTCCGTGTTGTTCAGTCCATCACGATCTGTGTCTTCGTCCGCATCAGGAGATGAACTATTCAGACCGTTCATGGTGACCAAGCGGCCGTCGACGGCTGAGAAACTTAGATTGTCACTGAAAAGAAACTCATGAACGTCGGGAATACCATCATCATCTGAGTCCGTGTTAAATGGTATGAGCGAGGAGTCGGTATCGTCTGGACGGGTGTTGGATACAGGGGAAATGGTCGGAAACTGGGACATAAACAGAAGCCCTGCTATGACAAGTAACGTGGTGAGTAAAGTGGTCTGGCTCCTACGCAACAAATTCACCCACGGCCCAACGCCCTATCCAAACTCCTTGTCTCCACGCTTATAGCAATGATGGAGCGTTGTTCATACACCGTTGGAGAACAGTTGTCACGAAAACGGGAAAAATCATCGAATTGAAGCGGTGTATTCAATATCCGTCTGCACTCGCCTTAGGACGATTCGGATGGGCATGTCAATTACGCACCTCGGAACAGGCAGCCGTGGCAATGCCACGCTCCTCAGTTCGGGTTCGTCGCACGTCCTGGTTGACCAAGGTTTCAGCGGCGTCCAACTTGAGAAGCGATTAAACATGCTCGATGTTTCTCCAACAGACCTGGAGGCGATTGTTATCACTCATCACCATGGTGATCATGGTGGAGGCGCCCTCATTGCTCAAAAACGGTGGGGTGTGCCGGTGTTTGCCAACCATCGAACTGTGGCAGAACTCGGACTCTTGAGCGACTTAACGCACCACTTTGAAGCGCTTGATGTTCTCCAATTCCAGCAAGGCATTTCATTGCTGCCCGTACCTGTACCGCATGCAGGCGCAGACAACGTGGCGTTCATAGCCAGTCATGGAGGCGAGCGAACAGCTATCATCACCGATTTGGGAAGTTGGACCGATGAGTTGGTGCATCATGTACGTGGATGCCAACACATCGCAGTCGAAGCAAATTATGATCGAAACCGATTGATGTCTGGACCGTATCCCTCCTCCCTAAAAGACCGAATATCTGGAAGAGGTGGCCACTTGTCAAACGCCCAAACCGGTGAATTCCTCAAACATGTTTGCACCGATGATACACGCAGTATTACCCTAACGCACCTTTCTGAGATGAACAATGCGCCTCACCTTGCTGAATCAACCGTTCTGTTTGAAATCGATGAAGTCTTTGAAGGCGACATCAACATCTCAATGCAAGACGGCCCACAATTTTCTCACTTTATTGGCCGCCGTGATGGTGATGGTTTTGCAACAAACGCCATCCAGCGTATTCAACGAGAATTGCCGTGAATCAACAACCCTCAGGTCAATACCTAAATGCAGCCGAAGAACTACAAGGAGTGAGGGGAGGTCAAGATGCGCCGCCAGAGCACTGCAAAAGATGACGATGCTGTGAGTGAAATCCTCGGCGTCATCATGATGCTCGCAATGGTCATTACCATCATGGGAGGTGTCTGGGTTTTCCTCAATCCCTACCTTGTTGCATTCAATGATAACACGAATTGGAACAGTGCAAGCAACATCGCCGATCGCGTCGAAGACCGCTTTGATGTTGTCGGAGATTCGCCGAACGGGACTGGAACTCGCCAAGCTCTATCGTTGAAATCATCCTCAATTAACCCAGCGAATCTCGTTGAAGAATGGACCATTGCATCGGATTTGACACCCCTCGAGGTCGTGAATGTCATTGAATTGAATTCAACTTCGTTCGAGTTTTTAGCCCTCAATGAAACCGTTACCAGTATTTCTGTTCATACTTCAACAGAACAAACCAGCTTTACAGTCACATCAAGTTACGATTGGAGCAAAATTGATCACAACTTAGACAGTGAATCCTATCTTATCATCGATTTTTACAATGCCGCTGGTGAACATGTCCACAGATGGTCTCGTTTTGTTCTCTCAGGAATCAGCATCAGTACTGCAATCGATGGAGGAATGAACCAAATTGCGCTCATCAACGATGCTCGCATCACAAAAGATCCGAGCACTCCATGGACGATTGAAGAGGCGCCTCGTCTACGCCTCGACACACTTGTGGATGGGTCGACCCGCCTTTCACTGGTTCTAACGGACGTTCAGCTCGTAGGAGCGCTCGGCAATGGACAAAATGTTGGGTTTAAAGTGGAGTCTGTCGGTCCAATCCAACTCTTTACTGGCGAATCATACAATCTCAACATTAAGGTCAAGAACACATTGCATGCCGTCATCGATCCTCAATACCACGATGTTTGGTTAAACGATTACACCATCAATCGAGCGGCCGGTACGCTTGGTGAATTTGTAGGAATTACTCCCTATCAGCGCGCCAGTGGCAGCGATGGTTTGACCGTCGAAACTCAAGGTCAGGCACTCTCATTGGAAATCGACGTTCGACGACTGGTGGTGAACGCATGATGGAACTTCATCGCAATGAAGAGGCCGTTTCAGCAGCCATCGCAACCGTCTTGCTCTTTGGTGGCGTTGTTTCAATCATTAGTCTCATGATGGTCACGATGATTCCAGTGATTGAGGAACTGGAGGGAAGTGTGGAACGACACGACATGTCGGCTCAAATGACGCAGTTCAATCACCAAACCACCACATTGTCCGAACAAGGTATGCCCGGCGATGTTGTAACGCAAGAATTTGTTCCGGTCGATGGTGCGCTGACTTGGGACATGATGCGGAGCGGTATGTGGTATTCATCCACATGGGAAGAAAACCATTCCTTCAGGATACGTGATGTTCTTGATTTTGATGACATGCTCAAGGTGCGTCACCCTGAATCGACTTCCTCTACGGCGTGCTTTTCCGACCTTCGACTTGGTCCAGACCGACCCTACCATTACACCGCACCATCTTGGGCAGAAGGTGTGATTTTGACAACAAAACCCGGTCTCACTTTCCCTCTTGGACCGATAGGAATCGATGTTCTTCGAAATGGTGTTGTTCAAGAAACTGCTCAGTTGTTTGTTGATGATGTTCAAGAATGGACTCTGGACACTGCTGATTGGTCGATTGAGTCTTCACAAGAACTCGTTGTCTACTGGATGCGGGGAGGTCTCGGGGTCACCGAAGCGCGACCCACGGACGCCAATGCAAACGGACTAGGACGCTCGTGGGCGCTGCCGCTACCAGCAGGTACAGTTCACATGAACATCGTCGCAGAAGAATTGGTCATGATCCATGGAAACGGGGAGTTTGGTGATTTTACCGAAGTTGGCCTTCCATCCGATTTACTAAACGTTCGCACTTCATGGGAGAAGACACTCAATCTGGACAGTCCTCAAGTGGTTCACATCACGACAACAACAGAAGCGCAATTGATGCTCACGATTGGTGATGAGGGATCAACATCGTGGAAGAGCCTTACCGGTTCAATCCATGGAACATCGTTCATCCCTCCAGTCAGCGATGGTTACCTCTTGGTTTCAAATCCAAACAGCGAACCTGCAATTGTTACTTGGAGAGGCTCTGGAATTACCATTGATGAAATGAGCAGTTATGCTCTTTCATGGCCACCAACTGGTCTTGATGGTGCAAGCACATTGAAGAGTGACTTACCTATTTCTGTCACCTGGACCAGCACTGAAACACCCACAGGCGTGTATGAGCTTGGAGCAATTGATACAGGCATGGAATCGGGCTTGCAAATTCATGCCAACAATTCGAACACTTTCAACATAGAATTACGAAGCAACGGTGAACAATCCATCATCAACGCCTCAACCTTGCCGGAAAACCAAACGATTCTCAATTCTGGGACGTCCGTATCGATTCCAGTCAACAGCCAATCGGTTTATGTCAATACCACAGAAGGCCACGGTGTTTATGCAGTTATTGAACACGGCTCGATTGGATTACTCGATGGACTCCATGACGGAGCGAGGCGATGTGTGGGCATCGATGTTACAGCTTCGGGATGGGTTGATTTAA
>MDTB01101042.1_pt1 | contig 14504 bp, 12 predicted proteins | sample 811161 | NCBI WGS metagenome assembly MDTB01 (sample SAMN05326650, study PRJNA326480) | marine metagenome | isolation source: seawater | place: Mediterranean Sea | collected 2009
AGGAAAAGAAATGAAATAAATCCAATTATTACTTGAATTAGTATCACTGACCATGTTGGTAATCCCAAAGAAATCCATGCCATAATACCTAAAATTGCAAATGTTATAATTGCAAAAATCATCACAAGAAGTTGATTGCGTTGTGGTTTGGAAATTGGTAATTGGTGAAACGGAAGAACGCCTTTGGGTAGTACTCCCTCCTCTGCCATGAGATAGGGTAATAATTAGACCAATTAGACTTTACAATCATATGATGGTATTTTTCAATGAGTGTCAAAACCTAACATTTGACAGAATTTCATCCGCACCTTTCAAGAACATATAGCGAAGGCTTGACTCGTAGGGGTCTATCTAATGGTCGAATTACCTCAGGGCGTTGTCATAGAAGTTCGTCGTGGTGGACATGACGCTTTGAAGCAACTCGCAGGTGATATGTCGAGGCTCAATGTATCAGGACATATCCGTGTGGAGCGTAAACCAAAGGAACTGATGCCACGTATCAGTCAAGTGATTATTCAAGATGGAATGCCAAAGATAGCGATCCACGAATCTGATGCGATAAAGATGGGTATTGAAGCATTATTAGAGATCGAAAGCGATGCTACAGCCATAGATGCTTTAATTTCATTACATGAACTTTCAGATGATGAATTAGATAAAGTCATTAGATTATATCCTGATGCTAACATTTACTCTCAGGAAGAAAATCAATCAGATGATGATGGGCAATGGTGGAACCAAGTAAAATTACAATCTAGGAGATGGGTAAGAGATAACCGTCTTCCTGAAATAGAATCGACGGTTGAAGCACCTGAATTTATCAGGCAAAAAACGCAAGCACAACTAAGAAGACTTGAAGGAAATACACGTCAAATAAATCTTGGAGATGTATTATTGTTTGATGCTGATGATTCTAGCATGGTCATTGAACTATCCAGTGCGTTTGCAGGTCATGGAAGGCCGATTCAGATAATCACTAGAACCCACCCTACCATCTTGAATAGAACCCATGATATACCGATTAGTTCCTGTCTTTGGCTCAGTACAAGTGAGGAAGATGGAGCAATTTCTGCCGACTTAGAGGTTCTAAGAAAGAGGATTTTGAATTTCCTATGGGCCAACAAGCAAGCGGTAGTTGCTATTGATGGCCTGGAATACTTGTCTAGTCGAAATGATGATTCAGATTTGATGGCTTTTATACGAGCCATCGCAGATGAAGTTAGAATGGAAGACCATGCATTACTACTGTCTTGTGACCTTTCAGCATTTGAATCGACAACAAGGCATAGTATTACGAGAGAAGTTGAAGAATTATCCACAAGCATTGTTGACTTGTGGTTGATGGAAGAGGAATCATTATTCGAGCACCCAATTTGTGTTGATATCAGTGAAGAAGAATCAATTTGGATACAGCAGCAACTCAACCTACTCGCTTCAAGAACAGGAGATTTGAATCCTTCTTCCAATGTAGAACTTATCGGTGGGAGTACGGTAATCGAAGCAGATGATGTTATTTCTGCTGGCGAAAACTTGGCGCAGGTAGTCGACCAATGGGAAGAAGAATCGCGCCAAGAATTAGACATTCCTCAAATACAAGAGGTATTTGAAGAAGCGAGCAAAGATTTAGTCATCAAGACAGTTGATGATGTTGAAAAATATGGTGATAATAGTTTAGATGAAAACCTGTCGAAGCCTGAATCAGTAATGGAACTCGACAAATCAATAGAGGAATCATATGACTCGGATATTGCTGAGGAGATACCCCCTATTATTTCTATCAAAGTCAAATCACCAGTTCCGCGTAGTCCGATTAGGATTAAGAGGCGAAAGGTTAGAAAAACTAAGCAGCGTAGTAATCATGTTCACGTCTCAAAGAGTAGAATATCTGCCGCAGTCAAAAATAATACTGAACTTAGTGGCCTGGAAAAGTTTGATACTTACAAATCAAAGAAATTGGGTATTTCAGATAACTTAGCAGAATATTCTCAAAGACAAGATAGTGCATTTCAAAAGACCTTCAAAACAAATGAACAGACCTCTGACCAATCCTTGATACAAGCAAGTAAGCAGAAAGCAGCTATGAAAAACCCTTCAATAAAGGCAATGAGGGTTGATAAGAGAATTAAACATCTGACCTCGGTAGCGAATAAAAATCAAGATAGTTCACTAAATCCATTGATGGCTAGAGGCGTAAAAGTTGAGAAAAAGAAGTCAAAATATTCTAGAGAATCTGCCAGTAGAAAGCAGAGTAAGACTACTATTGATGAGCATTATCAAGAATGGTCAAATGATGAAAGTTCAAATAAATCTTCAGGGAAAATATTCGATGAAAAGGGTAAACAATTAAAGAAAATCACAGGTGATGACCAATGATGAACCGTAAGCAAAGGCTTAATTCAGCATTGGATAATGCCAAGCGACATTTACAGTCTTTGGACAATACATCTACTGTCGAGAAGGAATTAGAACCGTCAAAAGATTTCACTCCTTCTCGGTCTAAACTAAATCACTTACTTGGAAGAAAGTCTGTCCAAGATAACCGTAATACAAAGTTACTACAACGTGTAGGAGTATCTTCAAGGCCAACATTTGACCTTATTGCCGATCATGTTCTTGGAAGAGATAGTCGCAAATTTAAACCTTCAATAGACTTGTCCAGTGATGGAGATGATGTATCTGATGTTGTAGCAAAACGACTGGCAAACTTAAGGCAAAGGACATTTGATTCATTGGAAGATATTAGCCAATCCAACTTTTCCGATGACAATAGTTATGTTGGTTTTGATGATGAAGGAACTCCAATTTGGAAGAGCGTAATGCAAGGCCAAAGAAGAAGCGATAAGATAACAACTCTAGAATTGGAACAAGAGATATCTCTAGCTGCACATCATCATTCTGTCTATATTCCAAAAGATTTTGATTGGCCAAAAAAACTTGGTTTTGAAACCCATAACACATTCAAACATTGGGTCACAGTAGTTGAAAATCGCCGAGCCACTCAATTGGCTGAAGGAGTCATTGATTCACCAGGCCAGGGTCTAAATCCATTATTGATTATTGGCGATAGAGAGACTGGTCGTTCGCATTTAGTTCATGCGATATCACAGGCTATTTTACAAAGACACGAAGGTCATGTATTCCTTTTATCTGGAGTTGAAATAGAGCAATTAGAAACGCTTCCTGAAGGCTGGCAAGAGTCCTTGATAGGTTGTAGCCTATTGGCCTTTGATGATATTGATATGATTGTTGAAAACAAAACGCTCTCCAATATGATAGGTAAAATGATTGATTATGCTTTAAATTTGAATGTCCATGTAGTTCTAACCTCATCCTGTTCCCCTGGGGAATGGCCGGCATCAAGACTTTGGGATCTTTGCCGTGGAAGTGTTCAAACTACAATTAAGCAACCTAGTGCAGGTAGTTTGATGTTATTTGCCAGAAGAAAATCGATTTCTATGAATATTGTTCTTGATGATAGCCAGTTAGCAACTCTTGTTACTCATGATGCATTGAGTTGGCGCTCGACAAATTCTAACCTCGAAAAGTTGGCTGCATCAATTAGAGGTGGAGAACAGATTGTGGATGCACATGATGTTTCTTCAATACTTTCCGATATACCACTTGACTCACAAATGGAACACGATGAAATTGTACGTGAGCGGGTTGAAGACATTGCTCAAAGACTTATTTCGAACGCTGTCGATGTTGTTTACAGCGACCATGAACTTGGAGGCATTGAGTTAACCAGTGAACTTCCTGAACTGACTGAAGATTATGAGCCACCTAATTGGGGTGCTGAAGAACTATCTAGTTCGCAAGTAGACCTTCTTGAAAGACACCTTAAAACTACTCTCGAAGATTTAACTCCTGAAGCACCATCCGTTTTAGATTTACATGACCGTGATAAGCACCTAGTGGCCGAAAGGACACGTATTAAGAACGAAGATTTTGGTAAAGCCGCAGATATTTTAACTGACATTGAAATAAATCTTGACGACCAATTCCAATCTGCGGAACTTGAGTTGAATGAAAATTCAATCATCCTAGAAGGTCTTGAAAAGTCTATGATGGAACTTGCTCAAAGAGCAAGTGATGCATCATTAGAAGATTTAATTCTAATAGCGGATGATTTGAGAGAATTAGAAGAAAAGTTGGTAGAAATAGATCCTGAAAAGGCTCCATTGCCAGAATTTATTGAAGCGAAATTAATCCGTAAACCAGCTAAGAGGAGAAAGAAGAAACAACGTACTGCAAAGACAAGTATTCTGAAAGTTTCCTCAAATATCTCCTCTATTTTAGATAGTCACGAACCGGAAGGAGAATGGAATATCAATGACAGCGAGGTCTCTGCAGATGACCTTCTATCTTCAGATGATTTGGATTTGAATTCCCTTAAAGAGATAAAGCAAACATTAGTTCCTCATCCCGATGAAAATCAAAAACCAGCAACATTGACTGCAAAATCAGTACTTGTCTCAGGTGAAGAAGAATGAAATCACCTTGGTGGATGAAGGGAGTTCCCTTCGCATGTCAACCCGAATGTGGTAAGTGTTGTGATGAACCAGGAGGGATTGTATTTCTCAGCACTAATGATGCGCAAAGAATCGCTGATTATTTTGAAATGGAAGTCTCAGACTGGTTAGAGAGAGATTGCCGAAAGACACTAGATGGGCGATATATCCTAAATAGTCGTAAAAGTGATGATGTTTGTATTTACTTAGATGAATCTAAACAATGTGACATCTATCAGGTAAGGCCTCAGCAATGTGCAGCATTCCCTTGGTGGTCCGAAAATCTATCAACGGAAAGAGCATGGAAAGAAGTTAAGAAAACTTGTCCTGGTTTGACTTCTGATGATGCAATAGTAATTGATGGAAATACGATTCGGATTCAAATTTTTTCAGATAGACAAGCCACAAAGGGATTCCGTAGTTGGCCAAATGATAATTAATTCACATTTGATTTATTCGAATTTTATAGAGCCGACTTTATACACAAGTTATTTCTCGGGTTGATGAGGGGGATTAAATTGACTGATGAAGATGTATTACTGGAACTAACAGATAAGCACCTGAACATCGGTCTTAGAGGCGTACCAGTCGGCACATGTCGCACATCCTTTGTCACCCCAACTGAAGGAGTTCACTATTGTGGATATCCGATAAGAGAATTGGCGAGTTTTGAACCAGAAGATATCGTTTATCTTCTAATGAACAAAGAATTGCCTAATTCCTCACAATCTCAAGAAATTCGTAAAGATTTAGCGAGTCGTGCTAAGATTCCTGGCGATTTAGAATCAGTCTTACGTACACTTCCTAAATTCGGTCATCCGATGGATTGGCTCTCAGTTGGAATACATACACTAGGAATGTTTGATACAACAGATGATTGGAAAGAGGATGCATTGAATCTTATTGCTCGAATGCCTAGATTGATGGGTCTTATCTTTAGAATTAGAGAAGGCAGAGATTCTAATATTCCTGAAGATGATACATCACTTTCCCTTGTGGACAGATTCATCAATACATTGGGGCTTGAAAATGTTGACCAAGATGTAATGAAAAGAGTAATTTCAACTTACTTAGTATTGCATATGGATCACGGTGGAGGAAATCTTTCCACTTTTACAGGAAAGGCCGTCGCATCTGGTAAGGCTACAGTTTACTCTTCGATTGCCGGTGCAATGAATGCATTATCAGGCCCATTGCATGGCCGTGCCAATCAGTCATGTTTGGAATTTGTTCTAAAGATTGGAACCAGTGATACCGATGAAGTCGAAGCATTTGTTCGAGCAGAATTAGATGCTGGAAGACCAATATTTGGTTTTGGACACGCAGTCTTGAGAGTTGAAGACCCTCGTGCAACAGTTCAATTTGAACTTGGAGAAAAGATTTGTCCAAATGATGAAAACTTCAAGATAATCAGAACTCTTAGAGATGTAGCACCAAGAGTTTTAGGGGAAAATCCAAAAATAAGTAATCCAAATGCCAATGTCGATATCGCCAGTGGTGCTTTATTACACCATGTTGGTTTGACAGACCCTACTTACTATACTACTTTCTTTGGATGGGCCAGAGTCGCTGGTATAGGCGCTCAGATAGTCGATGAGCGTTCGGTTTTTAGAGGCGGAAAGGGAGTTCCAATCTATCGCCCGAAATATTTCGCTGAGCAACAAACATTACGCCATATCGAATAATCATTTGATTACAGGCCTGGAGGTTTTTCCAGAACCTCGATGACCAATTAATCTAACACTTTGCCAAGGCGGAGAATTTGTACTTTTGGCCATTATTTCCTCTTTATCAATGTCCCAATTCCACTTTTTACGCCAAAATTCAATCAATTCCAATTTTCTTTGTTTATCACATTCATTCCACGTTGGGACATCTGATTTTAATTGTTCAATTATTGAGAGATGTTGGTCTTTTGTAGCATCATCTAATATTCGACTCTGTGTTTCATCCAGAGGCATAGTCGCAGGATTAACCCATCTTGCTTTACCACTAGGCAACCAAGTTAAATTAGGGTCAATATGGTCGCTTAGTGCAGTCAGGCCTGCACTCAATACCGCATGTTCTAATTCTGGTTTAGTCGGCCAAACATAAGTCGGCATTCCCTTTTGACATCTTGAAAGATATTCTCTACGCTTACCTTGTAAGCCAACCATTCTTCCAAATAGGGCACGTGAATAAACCGGAGAAAAATATTCCATTGCACATGGCACCATTGAAGAACCAGAATTTCTATGTTTCTTGACAAGGCGAGAAAATGGAGTTATGAAATACTGAGGATAAGCATACATTCTTTTCATTGTACGATTACCTATTGTGGGGATTGATGGCATCAATTCCGCCCAATTTCTTTTTATCGATTCTTTACGGATTATTTTATCCATACCTTTGTAAAACGAATAGAATACAGAATTTTGATTTGGTATCTTTTCTTGGTTTAATTTTAATTCAGCAGTCTTCATGGCAGTTCCCAAAGTGCTTATCTGCCTTGATTTAGAAAATATTCTTCTACCCTTTGGGGATAGTAAATGTGGTCTTTTGAATTCGAGACAAACCATTTTTCCGTTTTCAATCCATTGCTTTCTTATCATTGAATCATTCAATAAATCATCAAGTGAACAGAATCCTTCCGATTTTAGTTCATCTAAACTCCAAGATTCAATCCATTTACTACGTCCATCTAATCGATCATTAGGTATAGATATGGTTGAATCATGGTGAACGATGAGTTCATTATCATTTGTAAGTCGAATATCCAATTCGATACCATCGGTATGACTGATTCCATGGCGGAGACTTTCCAAAGTATTTTCCGGGGCTTGTTTCCACTTCCCCGACATGGATATACCATAATGTGTTTATTTGTAAAGGTGCTATATCTGGAAAATATTATTTCATTGATGAATCAATCATAATTTGCTTTTATGGTCAAAAAGGATATATCATCAAATGCAGCGACAGAGCCATGAGCCCAAATGGAATCATGATATACTTGATTCTATTTTTGACTCCAATTATTTGTTGGGCTTTCACAATGAAAATAAAAGGTCGTAGAATTCCAGTTAAAGATTGGATTAAAGAATTTCATGAGAAGCGATATTACTTACACGCCATTGGCTACTTAATAATAATCAAATGGAAAGGAGTTACAGATGCTCTTAATGAGCCAATTAAGTTGAATGTTGGACACTGGACTAGCTGGCTTTATTCAATTGAAGGCGAACTGACTAAAGGTGTTCAAGATTTCTTTTACAATGATACATTGACGACTATCTTGAACTTTCATTATTTGTTTATCTATCTATTTTTGATTTATGTCACCACTGTATATTTTGCATATAGTGGCGATAGAGATATGACAGATAAAGTTACCATGAATTATCTTCTAATCTATGCACTTGCTGTTCCATATTATTTATTCTTCAATGTCGAAGTTACATCATCTTGGATACCTGGAATGGATGCTTTACTTTACCAAGATGGGGCATACACTACTTTCTATGCATTGCATGACCCGTTGGATAATGCGGTTCCTTCATTACATGTTGCGATACCATTTGGGATACTGGTTTTGAATTATTTACACGTCAAAGAAAAGGGCGGTAAAATGTCTGATTGGGACCATTGGCCATATCATTTATTTATTTTAATCAATACAATAATTTTCTGTTTCTCCATTTTGTATCTAGGAATTCATTGGTTTACTGATATTCCATTAGGAATGATAATCGGTGGAATTGGAGCTCTTTTCATACATCATTTACAGCCACGACTGAGAAATGACCACGGTTCTTTTTTCAAAGGAATTACTCGTTCAAAAATCAGAAGACATTCAATCATTGAAGGTATTGGAACATTAATTATGCTAACATTTATTCTAATGGCAGTAAACTTCCAAATGGATCAATCTGATGAAAGAGTCTCTTATCAATTAGGTCCTCAAGACTCAACTTTTGAGATAATTCAAGAACTGAGTTATGGTGATGTTGTAGATTCTCAAATCACTAATCTCGATGATAGCCTTACACTGGAAGTGGTATATCTACAAGTTGAGGAAAGTGTTCCAGCTATGGATAGTGGAACCATAGATTGGGAAGTGATGAAAACTTTAGGCCAAAATTATACTATTCCTGCCGGTGGAACACTCGATATTGAAACGACTCAACATAATGTGTTTCATTTTATTGTTTTACACAATCCTAGTGAATCTTCATCGTCAGATTCGGTTTTGCAGGTCAAAGTAGTGAATGATTATCATGAAGACCTAATGGCTAATGCTATTTTACTATCATTACCTTCCTTGTGGATGACAATATTTGTACTTCATAGGCTGAGAAGACTGAAATTGAATAAGCGTTCATTGATTGATTCCTCTCCATCTCATATTTGGAATGAGGAAGAATAGTCATCGTTTGAGTTATGTGTTTGCACCTTTTGGGATAATCATGGCCGAACAGGATTCACTTACTCAGACCGTTTCTGAGTTAATAGAATCACCTGGTGGTCAAATTTTAATCGATGTAAAAGAGTTCTTGATTACAAGGATCAAATATATCGTCGGAATTTTTCTCCTTGGCGTTATAATCGGCTTTCCGTTGACTAAATCTGTCATTTCATGGCTAATAGACCCAACAAGATTACCAGATGATGTAAATATTATTGTAATTACTCCAGTTGAATATATTTTACTTCAATTTCATATTGCTACAAGTTTAGGTGCATTTATGGTTATGCTATACCTTTTCTTTGAAGCGGTTTGGAGAGGCTTAGGCAATGAGTCGGTTAAGCAGAGAATAGCAGAATTGAATCTACGTCCACCATCTTTTGGTCCGACAGTAATTTTTACCTTAATCTCGATTTTTGGCTTAGCACTTGGTGGATTGATCTATTCATGGGAATTACTGACTCCAATGATTCTTCAATATTTGACAGATGATGCTCAGAATGCTGGGTTATCAACCGAATGGCGATTATCTGGATACGTAGGTTTCATAGTGAGTTTAGCACTTGCTTCAGTAATAGGTTTTCAATCTCCTGTGGCAACATTACTTGTTCTTAGAATGGGAATTTTAGAAAGAAAACAGATTCGTAGATATCGAAGGCACATTTGGTTTACAGCATTCCTCCTTGGTGCTTTTCTATCTCCTCCAGACCCACTTTCACTATTCTTGGTAGCACTACCAGTAGTAGTATTATTCGAATTAGCACTTATTCTAGATTCAATTACTAGAAGAACCTAAATCAGGATTTAATCCACTAGATGGAACGACTGCATATCCTGGTCGATGACCGTGATTACTGCCATGGAAATCCGAGCCACAAGTAATAGACATACCGTTTTTATCTGCCTGCTTCCAAAGTTCAAATCGATATGAATCGGGATGGCTGCTATGGAATGCTTCAATAGAATCAACTCCTTTGCTATGACAATATTGGATTAATGTTTCAGGATTTACTCCATAGTATAGTGGATGGGCTAGAGACACAAATCCACCAACTGAATGAACGATTTCGGTTGCTTCTTCTATGCTTGGCTTCGGCTGGACATAATGGCCAGGCATCCCATCGCCAATCCATACTTCAAATGCTTCATTCTTGCTTTCAACATAACCTTCCTCGACCATTACTTCTGCTAGATGTGGTCTTCCAATTGACCCTCCTGCCTTTTCAAGAACTTTTTCTAAAGATATTGGCATTCCTAACTTTTCTAACTTTTCCAACATCTTGACCATACGAGGTAAGCGACTTTCTTGAAGTGGTTTTAGCCATTTTTCAAATCTCTCAATTCCTTCATTTGAATCCTTATGATTCGGGAAGTATGCAAGAAGATGCCATGATTTAGAGGCCCCCTCACGCTCCATTCTGTTCAATTCTTCTTCATCTGCATCCAATCCCGGTGAGCAAGTAATCTCAACACCTGGAATAAAATGAATACCTCGATTTTTTGCTGATTCTCTTGCCTCATCCCATCCACTGATAGTATCATGGTCTGTTAATGCCCAATATTTGACATTTGAATCCTTCATTTTTTGTGCGACTTCTTCAACTTCGTGAATACCATCACTATGAGTGGAATGGCTATGAAGGTCAAAATCTTGTGTCCACACAATTTGATGGATGTGGCCAACATCTATTGAACTTGTGATTTAGAATAAATTGTCAATGTTTGGTAATTCGGGGGTTGATTGTTCAATATTATTTGATTTTGGTTCCATGTTTTCTAAGTCAGGTAATTCAGGAGTTTGCACCTCAGCATTAGGATTTGGCACATCTGGTAAACCTATTTCTTCTAGTGTAATTTCTGTTGATTGGACTTCTTCGACTTGAACTGGTAAAGGGATTTCTTTAATCGCAACCTCAGTTGTGAATGTCGCGTCACTCTCCATCCAAGATAAATCTGGAATAGATGAAACCGATTTATTTGGAAGAGGGATATTATCGACTTTAGCTCTTTTTTCATGGGTTTCATTTCTATCTATTAGAACTGTATCCAGTACTTGTGTGGCATTTTTATGCGGTGCAGGATTAGAAGATGCTTCAGCTGCGGAATATGCACCTATGTCCCCTTTTGATAGAGAATCAATAGCGGCATTAACTTCACCTGAATTTGGCTCATACTGAGTGCCAATGACAGATTGAATAATACTTTGAGTTTGTGTATTTACTGTTTCTAAACCGAACTGGTCTGAGGTTGTAGATACAGAACGAACAATGGTTGGAGTCGATTCAAGGTCTGCAAATTGTTGCTCAACACTAGGGTTTTCATTCAATTCAGGAATTTTTCTTTCACGCGATGCCCAAAAACTTGTGATTAGGCTGATAATGGAAATTGCAATTAAAACATAAATTATTAGGTTTCTTATTCCGATTGATAAAACCTCTACTGGGAGCATTTTCCATAAGATTGCACTGATCAATAGAAGCAGACCGCAAATCACGCGTCCTGCAACTGCTAATCTTGGAGCATTTGATTCCATTCAACCGAGACTCTTTGCTCTTGGATATGAGTGTTATCATAATCGAATTGACTTATTTTCAGCAGACCTAACAGTATTCTCCATCAGCATAGCCACAGTCATCGGCCCTACTCCCCCAGGGACAGGGGAAAGCCATGAAGCGACCTCACTGACTTCAGGAGCAACATCTCCTGCAAGTCTCCAACCACGTTCACGACTGGAATCATCTACTCGATTAACACCAACATCGACAACGATTGCACCTTGTTTTACCCAATCGGCTTTGACCATTTCAGGTCTTCCAACAGCAGCAACAATTATGTCGGCGGATTTACAAATTTCAGGAATATTTTCGGTCTTTGAGTGAGCGATTGTTACAGTAGCATCAGCACCTCTGGCGGTAAGAAGTAGTGCTTGAGGCATGCCAACATTTTGCGAGCGTCCAATTACAACTGCACTTTTACCTCTAGTTTCTATTCCCGCCCAGTCAAGTAAGCGCATTACTCCACTTGGAGTACAGGGGAGCATTCCATCAATACGGCCTTGAACAAGACGACCAAGATTGGTTGGATGGAATCCATCAACATCTTTGCTTGGCTCGATTAAGTCTGTTAATTCTTCTTCATCTAGGTGCTTAGGTAAAGGAGATTGAACTAAAATTCCATGAACTAAGTCATCATTATTTAGATTTCCAACTATTTCTCTTAATTTTTCTTGAGTGGTATCTTCAGGTAATTCAATATGTGTACTTTTTAGATTCAACCTTTCGCAAGCCTTGATTTTAGCACCCACATAAACGTGGCTTGCTGGGTCATTACCGACGATTATGACAGCAATGTGAGGTATGACTCCTCTTTCAATACAAGACTGTATTCTTACAGTGAGGTCTGCCTCGACTTCTTGAGAACAAGCCCTGCCGTCCAAGCGTTGTGCCACCATGAACAGCCCACCTACTATTGACCCTTGAGCATTTCTTCTCTTGCACTAAGATCAACAACAGCAAGCAAGAGAAAGGCTTGAAAGTAATTGCATAAGCAATTCTTTAGATTTTTTATGGAGCCTGCGGAGGGACTCGAACCCCCGACCTTCGGATTACAAATCCGATGCACTACCAGCTATGCTACACAGGCGACGAACTGTCCGAGACACTTACCCTAGATGAATGAAACGGATGAATTGACAAAAATAATTCTCAATTTAGCAATGTTTTATTTTTCCATCAAGAGTTAACTCAAAGAGGAGAAGCATAATGGATAATCCATGAGCGAAGGAGCAGGAGGAGGTTTTCTCAATGCTTTTTCTCAAACAAAAGTTGGAAACGATACAATTTTCTCATGGTGGGCAAGGTATCAAGAAGCGGTCAGTGAAGGTCATGATGCCGTCAATGGTACCATCGGTGCTTTGCTAGAGGATAATGGCGAATTAGCCATAAACAATGTTGTTGACAAAGTGGTAAGAGAATCTCCACCTATTGAAATTGCTGCTTATGCTCCTTTGAAAGGATTACCAGCATTTCTTGACCTTTCCATAACCTTAGCGCTTGGTGATATGCGTGAAGAATTAGAAAATATTGGTATGAATATGACAGCAACCGCTTCCCCTGGTGGTTCAGGAGCACTATTTCTAGCAGCAGCAAATTTTGCAGATAGAGGCGACAAAGTTCTACTTCGTGACCGTCATTGGGGTCCTTATGATGGGTTCTTAGCAGGCTGTGATTTAGGTATTGCAACTTATCCTTTACTACCTAGTAAAGATGTAAAAAATTCCTATCTAGACCTAAAATCATTGGAAAAAGAATTGTCCAATCTTTGTAATTCACAAAAGAAAGTAATGTCTTGGTTAAACGACCCAGCACATAACCCTACAGGACTCTCATTAACAAAACAAGATAGATATGATTTATTGAAATGTTTTATCGATAGTTCTCTAGAGAATCAAGATGTATCGCATACATTACTTATTGACGCGGCCTATCACCTATATGCCGAGCAACCTCATGGTTGGGCTGATACGATTTGCCAAGTTCTGCATGATGGTATTTCATGGCCTGATAATTTACTTGTAACATTCGCTTTATCGTTATCCAAGTCTCACACAATTTATGGCCTTAGAACAGGTGCATTAGTTTCAATACACCCCGATAAGGAAGTAACTGACAGAATGGCAACAGTCATGGGTGTCACAGGAAGACAGACTTGGTCAGCAACATCTAGGCTTGCTCAATATGCTGTCAGTCATATTCACAATGATGAAGATTTAGGTGACAAGTGGGATGAGGAAAGAGATAGATTACAAAAGATCTTAGAGAATAGAAGGAAATTATTCATCGAACAATGTCAAAAACTCAATGTTCCTGTAAATCCTACTCATGATGGCTTTTTTGCTTGGATGGAATGTGATGACCCAGTTCATATCGCCAATGAATGTGCCAAATTACAAGTATATCTAGTTCCATTAACTGGTGGCGTTAGGATTGGACTTTGTGCAATTCCTACTGAAAAGATTGCAAGGGTTGCCCAAGCACTTTCACAAGCCTTTTCTTGAGGTGTTTTAATGTCCCGTAATCCACGAGAAAATCTAATTTTAGGTGGATTTCTCTGTATTGCATTTGGAGCATTCTTCACTGTAGGTGGAGTATATTCTATGGGGGCTACTGTTGGGGTTTGTGGAATAGTTCTTTTCATAATTGGAATGAGTTTAAAATCAGACATTGGATTATCCGAAGAGGCCATTCATGATTGGAAACCAAGTTCTGGTATGCTTCCCGATGCTGGAAGAGTGATGTATAGAGTCGATGTCACACTCGATGAACCTATTCGAAGTACAATTGTATGCGGCCCTTGTGGCAATGTTGTTGTTCAAGACGGTCCTAGACCACCGACTTTTACATGTCCTAAATGTTCAGTAATATTGTGGGAATTGGAAGAAGAGTAATACTCCTATAATGGTATTTTTGTCTAATAGTTAGCCATAGATTTGAAAGATAGATTCTTCCTCGAAGGTCCATGGACGCCTCCAAATTACTCAATCCGGAGCG
>MDTB01039783.1_pt1 | contig 14503 bp, 11 predicted proteins | sample 811161 | NCBI WGS metagenome assembly MDTB01 (sample SAMN05326650, study PRJNA326480) | marine metagenome | isolation source: seawater | place: Mediterranean Sea | collected 2009
AGAAAATCTATGAAGGTAGTAATTTTAGCAGGTGGATTAGGAACAAGAATTTCAGAGGAAACTTCGTTAAAGCCTAAACCTATGATTGAGATTGGAGGAAAACCAATTTTATGGCACATAATGAAAACTTATTCTTTTTATGGGTTTAATGATTTCATTATTTGTTGCGGATATAAAGGCTATCTAATAAAAGAGTATTTTGCTAATTACTTTTTACATATGTCAGATGTTTCATTTGATTTGAATAACAACAAAATGACTGCTCATACAAATTATTCTGAACCATGGAAAGTTACTTTAGTTGACACTGGAGAAGAAACTATGACTGGTGGAAGGATTAAAAGAGTGAAAGAATATTTAGATAAAAATGAAGATTTCTGCCTTACTTATGGCGATGGCTTATCTAATATAGACGTAAATAAGTTAATATCTTTTCATAAATCCTCAAATAGTCTTGCCACCACAACTGCTGTTCAGCCGCCAGCAAGATTTGGAGCCCTAGAGATAAAAGAAGACAAAATTTTAAATTTTAAGGAAAAACCAGAAGGAGATGGATCTTGGATTAATGGAGGTTTTTTTGTGCTTTCATACGAAGTTCTTTCTTATATAAAAAATGATTCAACGGTTTGGGAGCAAGGTCCTATGGAAAAACTAGCTTCTGAGGGAAACATGAAAGCTTATTTTCACAACAGTTTTTGGCAACCAATGGATACTTTGAGAGATAAAAATTATCTTGATGGTCTATGGAAATCAAAAAAAGCGCCGTGGAAAGTATGGTGAATATTAATTCGGATTTTTGGAACAAAAAAAAAGTATTCATATCTGGTAATACTGGATTCAAGGGAAGCTGGCTTTCATTTTGGTTACAAAAAATGGGGGCAGAAGTTATTGGATATGCACTTCCACCTGAAAAAGGAAATAACTTATTTAAGTCTCTTAATTTAGAAAACTCTACAAATTGTATCTTTGGAGACATTAGAGATAGAGATTTTTTTTTGAAATCTATCAAAGAATCTGATTGTGAAATAGCTTTTCACTTAGCTGCTCAAGCACTAGTTAAAAAATCGTATATTGATCCTTATGAAACTTACTCTACAAATATCATGGGAACAGTTAATTTTTTTGATGGAATTAAAGAATGTAAACATATCTCTGCTGCAATTAATGTAACAAGTGATAAATGCTATGAAAATAGAAATGAAGTTTTATCTTTTAAAGAAGATGCTCCTTTAGGAGGTTCAGATCCATACAGTAATAGCAAAGGCTGTTCTGAATTAATCACTTCATGTTACAGAGATTCATTTTTTGATTCAAAAAATAGTAGTTATAAAGACATTAAGCTTGCTAGCGTCAGGGCAGGAAATGTTATAGGCGGCGGAGATTGGTCAACTGATAGATTAATACCGGATCTAATAATTAATTTTTTAAAAGGGGAAAAGCCTATCATAAGATATCCCAAAGCCGTAAGACCTTGGCAATTTGTTTTAGAGCCGCTACACGGATATTTAGTTTTAGCTGAGAAACTTTTTTTTTCAAAAAATGAAGATTTCTCAGGAGCATGGAATTTTGGATCGCAAGAAGAAAATATAAAAACTGTAGAATGGATCGCTGATTATCTAAAAAGTATATGGCCTTCTAATGTAGATTGGGAATTAGATCAAAACCAACACCCTTATGAAGCTTCTTATTTGAGTTTGGATTGTACGAAAGCTAAAGATAAGCTTAATTGGTCTACTAGAATGAGCATTGAAGAAACTTTAAATGAATTAATGGAATGGTATATTGCCTTTGAAAAAGGCAAACATATTGAAGATCTAACAAGCAAGCAAATTGATAAATATTTAAATAAATTCTGAAAATTTATACTCATTAGCTCTATTTTAGTTAACTAAAAAATTGATATGACTTCTCAAGAAAAAAAAACATATTTAATTATCGGAAAAAAAAGTTTTCTTGGAGAAAATTTAACTAATAGACTTTCAAAAAACGAACAAGAAGTTATTTCGCTAAGTTTTCGTCCAAACAAATTAAACCTTTTTCTAACTGATTTAAAGAATATATTAACAAATCACAAGATTGAAAGTGTTTTTATATGCGGATCACTTATCGAATATGATGATACTCCAAGTAACATGCACGATATTATTCTGTCGAATATAGGTCTGCCAGCGATGGTATGTAGTTCAGTAAAAAAATTTTCTATAAAAAGTAAAGTATTTATGTTTGGCACTTATTTTCAATTCAATGAAGATTTAGAATTCAATCCCTCAGATATTTATTCAGCAACTAAAACCAGCGCAGAAGAATGCATTAAGCATTTTGCTCTTGACGGAGTAAAAGTAGCGTCAATAAGGCTTTATGATGTTTACGGAAGAGGCGATAAAAGAAATAAAATTTTTAAATTATTAAAAGATGTTGTAAAAAATAAAAAATTTTTGGATTTATCGAAATGTGATCAGTTAATTCATCCGATACATATAGATGACGTGATTGATGCGATTATAATTATTGATAAAAAAATTAATTCTTCCTTTAAAAATAAATTATTATCTTTTTCTTTAAATCCCAAAAAATCTTTAAAGGTTATGGAGCTAATTTCTCTTGTGGAAGAGATCACGGGATTTCCTATTTTTAAATTTATTAACTTAGGAGCCATACCAAGAAAAAGACAAGAATATTTTTCTACAATTAACTTGAAAGGCAATATGCAAGACTGGCAACCAAAAGTAGAGCTAAGAGAGGGACTGAAAGAGTTTTTAGAAGAATAAATTTCTTTTTTTTAATTATAAAGGTATTATTTTCTAAATTTAATTACCTCCATTCAAATGAAAAATATTAGAGTTCCTTATGCTAAAAGTGTCCACGGACAAGAAGAAATAGACGCTGTTCTGGAGGTCTTAAATAGTTCCACGCAAATGGGCAAAAAAACTATAGAGCTAGAAAAAAAAGTCTCAGAAATTTTTGATAAAAAATTTGGTATCATGACAAACTCTGGATCATCTGCTTTATATCTAGCTATGGATATTTTGGGTTTTAATAAAGGTTCAGAAGTTATTACACCAGCTTTAACCTTTTCTACAACAGTAGCATCTTTAGTAAAATCTGATCTTATACCTAACTTTGTAGATATAAATCATAAGACATTTTGCATAGATGAAAACAAAATTGAAGAAAAAATTAATTCTAAAACGAAAGCTATTCTAGTACCAGATTTATTGGGAAGTCTTTGTAATTGGCCAAAAATAAAAGAAATAGCAGATAAATACAATCTAAAAATATTACAAGATAGTGCAGACACTCTTGGTGCAAAAATTAATAATTTATCTAGTGGTTTTTATTCAGATATGTCCATTACAAGTTTTTATGGTTCTCATGTTATCAACGGAGCTGGAAACGGAGGGATGCTTTGTGTAAATGATAAAAAAGAGTCAGAAAAAGCAAAATTATTGAGGTCTTGGGGACGATCTTCATCTCTTTATGAAGATAGTGAGGCGATAGAAAATAGATTCGGCACTAATTTAGATGGAATTCGATATGACGCTAAATTTATCTTTCAGGAATTAGGATATCAATTAGAACCTTCCGAAATAAGTTCAGCCTTTGCATTAATTCAGCTAAAAAATTTAGAAGTCAATATTAATAAAAGAATAGCTAATTTTGAAATCCATCAAACTTTTTTTAAAAAATATAAAGAATTTTTTGATTTACCGCAGGAATTAGAAGGCTCCTATAGTGGATGGTTAGCTTATCCTTTGATTGTAAAAGAAGAAGCCCCTTTTAGCAGAACAGATCTACAGATTTTTTTAGAAGAAAAAAATATTCAAACGAGAGTTATTTTTACTGGAAACATTTTAAGGCAGCCTGGATTTAAAAATATAAAATGCAAAGGAAAAGCTGATGACTTTAAATCAGCTGATTATGTTATGAAAGGAGGGATTTTGCTTGCTTGTCATCATGGATTAAATCAAGAAATGATAAACCATATGCATAAAAGTGTAGTAAATTTTTTAGGAAAGATTTGAGTTAAGTAAATAAATGACAAAAAAAATTAATAAGTGCGAAGTCTGCGGAGCAACAGAAATATATCCTGTATTGAACTTAGGACAGCATCCAATGTGTGATGACTTAATACCAATCGGCAATAAAAAAGAAAGTAATTTATATCCCATAGAGATAGCCTTTTGTAAGAATTGCTATACAGCTCATCAACAATTTCAAATTCCAAAATTAGAGCTTTTCCCTTCTAATTACCACTATAGATCTAGATTTACTCAAGATGTATTAAATGGAATGAAAGATTTAGTGAAATCATGTGAAGCTGACTTTAAAGGTTTAGAAAAAAAATCAGTTTTAGATATCGGCTGTAACGATGGGAGTCTATTAAATTTTTTTAAACTTGCAGGAGCAAAGACATACGGCATTGAGCCAACGAATGCTTTTCAAGAAGCTTTAGAAAATGGACATGAAATAATAGGAGATTATTTATCTAGAGAAGTTGCAGAAATATTTATTAAAAATTTTGGTAATCCTGACATAATTACTTTTACAAATGTATTTGCCCATATTGAGGATTTAACAGAGGTAATAGATTCTCTAAAAATACTTTCTCATCCTGAAACAACAATTATTATAGAAAATCATTATTTAGGATCTGTATTAGAAAGACATCAGTTTGATACTTTTTATCATGAGCATCCTAGAACCTACAGTCTAAAATCTTTCGAATTTATCGCTAATTCATTAAATTCTAAACTCCGGTCTGTAGAATTTCCTTCTAGATATGGTGGGAATATTAGAGTCATTATTTCAAATAGAGAGATTAATAAAAAAATAAATCTGGAAGATGTTTATGCCAAAGAAGAAAACTTTTTTAGTGACTTTAAAAAAATGAAAGAGAATATAGATTTCTGGAAAATAAGAACACAAAAATTCCTTAATGAAAAATATGATCAAATAGGGCAATTATCGTGTAAAGCTTTTCCAGGACGAGCAGCAATTTTAGTAAAATTACTGGACTTAAATGAAGAAATCATATCTTCAGTTTATGAAAAACCAGGTTCTTTAAAAATAGGACATTATCTGCCAGGTACAAAAATCCCTATCCTCTCTGATGATGAATTGTTTAACAAAAAAAACTCTCCTAAATTTATTATCAATTTAGCATGGCACATAGAGAAAGAAATTAATTCATATCTAAAGAGTAACGGTTTTAATGGAGAAATATTTAATATCTTAGATACAGATGATTTTGTTTAAAACTTAATGAAAAAAGTAATTATCTTTGGGTCTGGGTTTGGTCTTTATGGATACCTTCCTGCATTAATAAACGAAAATATTGAAAAAATATATGTCCACCAAAAAAATAAAAAACTTTTTAATCAAAGACAAGACCTTTCCCTTTTAGCTTCGAATGTTAGTTGGTATTCTAATAAAAAAGAAGTTTTAAATAAAATAGATACTGTAGTTATCGCTTCAACTCCTCAAGATCAATCAAAGAAAATCTCAGAATTATTAAAATATAAAAATATAAAAAATTTTTTTTTAGAGAAACCTTTGGCACATAACCCAAAAAATTCTATAAAACTTTTAGAAAAACTAGTTAAAAATAATGTTAATTTTCATGTAGGTTTCCTTTTTAAATATACAAAATGGTCAAAAAAACTTAATTCACTTATACGTTCCGAAGAAAAAAATATTAAGATCAATATTAATTGGGAATTTAGAGCACACCATTTCAAAAATAATTTATCTAGCTGGAAAAAAGATAAATCTCTGGGAGGAGGAATAATAAGGTTTTATGGAATTCATTTGATTTCTTTGCTGAGCGGAGCTGGGTTTAAAAAAATAATTTTTTCTAAAGTTTTTTTAAAAAATGGAAACGAATATAAATGGAATGCTAGGTTCAAAAATTCAAAAGGCTGTGTATTTGAAATTAATGTTAATTCAAATTGTATAAACGAAGAATTTACAGTAGATGTTATCTCAGAATCTATAGGCGCTCTTAAAATAGTAAAAGGGTTAGATCCGTTTGATGAAGGAAGAAAAGCTGGGCTAATAGACAGAAGAGTTAAATTTATTTCCAAGTCACTAGATCGTCTAGAAAAAGCAAATGAATTAGAATCTTTTCAAAAAGATTTAATTTTTTTATGGAAAGAAATAGAGAAAAAATCTGAAACCCTTAAAGGGTAATTTGTTTTGGTTTTTTTTAAATACTTATTTACCGGCGCCTTTAACACTATTTTTGGATATTCTATTTATGTTTTTCTTATTTTTTTTGAGCTAGATAAATTTTTTGCTTTATTTTTAGCATACTTTTTTGGAATTTTTTTTAATTATTTTTCATACAGTAAATTTACATTTGATAAGGAAGGAAAGTATATTTTTTTTAAGTTTTTAATAGCTTATATCTCCATTTTTATTTTAAATTTATTTATTCTTGATTTTATTTCAAACTTAATCCTTAATGATTACATGTCCCAGTTATTTACTTTACCAATAGTTGTCTTAGTATCTTTCTTTATATTAAATAAATTAGTTTTTAGATAAGGATGAGTAAAAAAGTAATATCCATAGTTTCTCCATGTTTCAACGAAGAAGAGGGAATTAAAGAATGTTACGAAACTATAAAAAACATTTTAAGTAAACTTTCCAACTATAACTATGAACATATTTTTTGTGACAATTGTTCTTCAGATAATACAGTTAAAATTTTAAAGGAAATTGCTGAAAAAGATCAAAATGTCAAAATAATAGTAAATTCAAGAAATTTTGGTCTCTTAAACAATACCTATAACGGAGTAATTAATTGCACTGGGGACGCTATTTTGCTTTTTATGCCAATTGATATGCAAGATCCGCCTGAACTTATTCCTCAATTTATTGATTTATGGGAAAAGGGAAACGAAATTGTGTATGGAATAAGAGCTAAAAGAGAGGAGGGGTTTTTATTAAGAAATTCAAGAAAGCTTTATTATAAGATTCTAAGTAGGCTTACATATGTTGATTATCCAGTAAACGTAGGAGATTTTCAGCTTATAGATAGAAAAGTTTTAAATGCTATGAAAGAGACTAAAGATGCAAATCCCTTTATGAGGTTAATGACGTTTGATGCGGGTTTCAACTCTATTGGAATACCATACACTTGGAGGGCAAGGAAATATGGTAAATCTCAAAATGGCTTAATAAAAATGTTTGAACAAGGACTTAATGGAATAATAAGTTTTAGCGGAGTTCCTTTGAGACTCTCTCTAATTTCAGGATTGATAATTTCTTTATTAAGTTTTGTATATGCTTTTACGATTTTCTTTATGACTCTTTTTGGTTTTGTAGATTCTCAATCAGGCATACCTACTATTATTGTAGCCTTATTTTTCTTCGGAGGAGTTCAGCTTTTTTTTATAGGAGTTCTTGGAGAATATATATTAGCTATTTTTAATCAAGTGCGAAAAAAACCTCTTGTAGTAGAAAGGGAAAGAATTAATTTTAAATAAATTAAAAAAATGGTCTTTACTAAAATTTCTACTTTCGAAAAGACTATTTTTTTTCTTCTCGTATCAGTAGTCTTATATTCTTTTTTTTCAATAGAATTTAATAGAATTTATTACAGGGATAGTTTATGGATAGCCGCTTTTGCATATAACTTTGCCTTAGAAGGTTCTTTGTATGATGTTATCTCTAGAGAACCAGGATTAGCTATTGGGCATGGAAGGATTCATGATTACATTTATGGAAATTTTATGCTTTTTTTTAATGATTATTTTTATTCCCATAGGACTTTATCTTGGATCATTTCAATTGGCGTTTTAATAATATTTTTCTCAATTTTAAAAAATTTAAAATTTTCTAATCTGCAAGCTCTTCTTTCGACTCTTTTACTTAGTTTAAGTGAGCATTTCCTTCTTTCATCTCATATCGCTAGGCCAGAAATTTTAGTTCTTCTTTTTGTGTTTTTCTCTTTATATTTAATTACTTACTCAAAAAGATTTAATCTAAATTTTTTCATAGCTGGATTTTTAATTTCATTATCAATAGACATACATCTAAGCAGTCAAATATCTTTGTTTATGATTTTATTTTATGAAATTTCAAACTTAAAAAAGGCTTATAGTCCGAGAGATTATATATATGAAGTTTTTAAAAAATATTCTTTCTTTATTTATGGATATTTATTAGGTCTTTTCATAGTCGCGATTAATAACTTTCAATATTTAAACGAAATTCAAAATGCAATGTCTTTTGCTACACAAGTGTCTATTGAAACTTCTATTTATGACAGATTATCTTGGATATTTACTTTTGGATTAAGTAGTAAATACTTTAGATGGATGATTTTTCCATTTATTTTAATAATGGCTTTAATAATATTTATCTCCAACCCAAAAAAAAATTTAGATCCAACATTTTTTATTTTTCTAGGAGGACTTTTCGGGCTAATAATATTGGGCAGAATGAATCATCATTACTTATTGATCTTTTTTCCTTTTTTATATGCATATTTTATTTCTAATTTATTAAATAATAAAAATGTGCTTTCATTTATTTCCATATTTACGCTCTCAAGTTATTTCATTTTCATTCAATTTATTTTGTTCTCAAATGACGCAAAAGCAAATCCTAAGATGTTTTATGAAAAGGTTAGATCAGCAATAGAAATACCTTCTGACGTAATTATTATTGCACCTGATAATTTTTGGTATTCATTTAAGGATCGTGAGTTTTATTCTTATCAAGCAAGAGTAAATCTAAAAGAATTAGCGTCTAAAAATAAAGTAATTTTTATATCAAATGAAGTATTCGATTTATATTATAAAGAAAATAAAGTAGTTGGAAAAAACACTGGAGTTAGAAATATAAATAAAAACTTTCTCGATGGATTTGAAGAAATTTTATCTTTTGAAGATTATCATTTTGGATCTTTTGGCTTAAAAAAAAATAACACTATTACGTTTTATCAAAACTTTAAATAACCTTTGAAAATAGCAATTTTAACAAGTCATTTTTTAGAATCAAAAAAAGAAACTAATATTCACTATATATTTAATATTTTAAAAAAAGCAAACCATGAGATTGATTGGGTCACCTACCCAGTTTCTTTAAGCTTGTTAAGAAAACATAACTCTTTTAAAAGGAAGGCTTTTTTTAAAGGTTATTTCAAACAAAAATTTATCTTTGTCTTATTTCCTCCTTATATTTTTACTAACAAAGTTTTTAGATTTTTTTTGAGTTTTAGTTTTTTTAGAAACTTCTCAAAAAAAGAATATGATCTTTTAATCACTGAAGGCTATCAGTCGTCATATATATATACAAATTTCTGTTTTAAAAAACTAATTCACAGGATGTCAGATGATGAAAAGTATTTGAGGTTTTTTTCAGATGAAGAAAAAATTTATAAAAAAATGACTGATTCTGCAGATAAAATATGGTCCGTCTTAGAAAAGACATCAAAAAATTTTGATAACATTATTTATCTTCCAAATCCCTCTGTTCACGAAAAGATTATTATAAATAACAATAAAAAAAATGAAGCAGTGTATGTAGGATCAAATAAGTTTAATGTTTCGCTTGTGAAAGCTTTAGCAAAAGAGGGTATTAAAATTAACATATATTCTGAAAAACAAAACATTTTTCACAAGAATATTAAATACCACGGATTGGTTGATAAAAAAAATTTACCAAAAGAGTTATCTCAATACAAAGTAGGCATAATTCCATTTGATTTGGATGAAAAAAATAAGTTTATGGAAATTCCATTAAAAACTTTTGATTACATTGCTTCTGGATTGCATATTATTATGTTCAGTTCATCTGATGAAATTAAAACTAATATAATTATAAATGTGGATAATCAAGAAGATTTCATAAATATTACTAAGAAAAAGATGTTTGAGGAGCCAAATTATTTTGAGTATCAAAAAGTTCTTGAGGAAAAATCTTTTAAAACGTTCTCAAAGTCTATAGAAGCTTTTTTAAAGGAAATATTTTGATAATTGAACTAAAAAAACTATCTATTTATCTATATTTTTTTACTTTCTGTTCAGTATTTTTTAATCAATTCACTTTGTATATTAGCACCAGAATTTCTTTGCCATTCAGATACTTAGAGGTTTTAGTATTTATCCTATTAGTTTTCTTCTATTTTTTATCTTTTCTAAAAAAAGAAAATATAGAAACTTCTATAAGTCGTTTTTCTATTTTTTTTTGGTTTATTTTAGTTTTTTTTGGAAATTTGCTTGTGAATTTAAATACCGCTATCGAGGGTAACTCCTATATTTTTATTTCAAGTTTTATTTTTATTCATTCTTTAGTAATCATTTATTTCTTTACAAATTTAACAGATTTCGATGAATTAAAAAAATTAAGCATTTTCCTAATCAAATTTCATATTATTTTGTCACTAATATTTTATTTATTTTACATAATTGGAATAAATCAGATTTCATTGGGAGTTCACGATCCACAAGATAATTGGCCAAGGGCAAGAGGCTTTTTTGCAGAACCATCTCATTATTCTATATTTGCTTGGATAAGTTTTATGTATTTTTTTTTCATAGAAAGGGAAAATAAAGTTTTTTTATTTTTATCTTTTATTGCTTTTGTTTTATCTATTGCTAGTACGGGCTATATTTTTGCTTTTCTTAATATTCTATTAATTGTTTTTTTTAGAAATTTAAAATATTTATTTTATTTCATTCCCTTTGGTGTATTCATAATTCTTCTGATACCAGAGAACTATTTAATTAGAGATGTGCTTAGAGTTTATGAAGAAATATTATTTTTGGCAGAATTCGCCAGTAATCAAAACTGGCAAAATTTTGATTACACCAATGGCTCAAGAGTAATTCTATTTATAAGGCAATTTAGCTATTTAGATTTAAACATTATGAGCATTCTTTTTGGTTTGGGCCCAGGTGGGCAAATAATAGTATTAAATTCGTTGCAAGATATATTTAATGGTCCAATTTATTTAATTGCAGAATTTGGATTGATAAGTTTTATATTTTTCTTATATTTTTTTTCAATTATTTTTAAAAGAACTAATAATGATTTTAAGCCATTACTTTTAGCTTATCTTTTTATTTCCTTTTTTAATCCTCCAGGTGGAAACTTTGGGATTGATTTTATTTTTATATATTATTTAATTTTTATTATTTCTGAAACTAAGATTCAAAGTCATGAAGAGCACAAAATTTAAAAATAAAAATATTCATATTTTCAACTCTCACGGAATAGGTGATGTAATAATGACGATACCTTTAATAACTAGAGTTTTGAGAGAAAACCCAAAAAAAATTTCCCTTACTCTTAAAAGCGAGATAGAAAAAAATATAATTGATATTTTTTTTCCAAATCAAAACATTAAATTCTTTTTTTTTAAAAATAAAAAAAATATTTCTTTTAAAAATTTTTCTTTTATAAGATCTCTTAGAAAAGAAAAAATAGATCTTATTATTTTTACTGAAGGTATAGATACAAAAAGATCTTTATTTTTATCTCTTTTATTAAATATAAGAAAATCCATTCCTACTAAATTAAATTTAATCTTGAAGATTTTAAAAAATGATATTGATTCAAGTGTTCATAAGGCAATCAAAAACTATAAATTAATAACAAATAACTTCGAGAAAGATGACTTTGATCTATCTAGTAAATGCTATTTTAATACAGAGGATTTACTAATAATTAAAAAAACTTTTAAAGATAAAAATATAAAAATAAAAGAAAATTTTATAGTCATAGCTCCTGGCTCTGGTGAACTTGAATCATATAAAAGATGGCCTGTAGAGAGATACAAAAAACTTATTTTAAAAATTACAAATTTGTTTCCTGAAATAACAATATTTATTTTAGGAAATGATTTAGAAGAAAAAATTGGAAAGGAGTTAAGTCAAATTAATAGAAATATAAGAAATCTTTGTGGTGAATTGTCTATAAAAGAGTCTATGTATCTTCTGTCTCTATGTAAGATTTCTATTACAAATTGCAATGGTGTTTCCCATATGGCTGGAGCAGTAGGCTCAGTAGTAATAGGAATCTACGGCCCAACTGATTATAAAAAGACTGGTCCATTTACAAATAACTTATTCCCTGTTACTGAAAAAAATTATGCGCCATGGTATTCAAAAAAAAATATTGATGGATTGAACAATTCATCAGATTTGAAAGATGTTAGCGAAGATGATGTCCTTAAGGTTTTTTTAAATGTTTTTCAAAAAGATAAAAAAGATTTTTTAGGCAAAGCATATCGTCATGTAGAATTAGAAAAGCTTTTATGAAACAAATCCTTCAAAACTTATCAAATGGAGATACTTCAATTGTTGAGATTCCTTCTCCGGTGAACTTAAAAAATAATCTTATTATTAAATCTAAATATTCTTTAATCTCATCAGGAACTGAAAAAATGCTTTTGGATTTTGGCAACTCAAACTATATTAAAAAAGCTTTGAAGCAGCCTGATAGAGTTAAAGAAGTTCTAGAAAAGATTAAAACGGATGGAATCATAGATACTATAGAGGCTGTTAATGCAAAATTAGATAAACCGATACCACTTGGCTACTCAAATGCAGGCCTCATAATGGAAAGTTCAAGCACTCAATTTAATGCAGGAGATAGAGTCGTTTCTAACGGACCTCATGCGGAGATTGTAAGAGTTCCTGAAAATTTATGTGCCCCAATACCTGATTCGGTTAGTGATGAAGAAGCATCTTTTACAGTAGTAGGCGCTATTGGTCTTCAAGGGATTAGATTAATTAACCCAACACTTGATGAAACTATAGTAGTGGTTGGACTTGGACTCGTTGGTTTATTGACCGTTCAAATATTACGCGCTAACGGATGTAAAGTAATCGGAATAGATTTTGATGATAAAAGATGTCTTTTAGCAGAAGAATTTGGCGCAAAATCTATAAACCTTTCGTCTGAAGAAGATTTTATTCCCCAAGTTATTTCTGTCAATAAAGGAAAATTAGTTGATAAGGTCATTATTGCAGCAGACACAAATAGTAATGAGGTTATTCATAATTCTGCGAAAGTTTGTAGACAAAGAGGAAAAATTGTTTTGATTGGATCAGTGGGGCTTGATTTAAGAAGAGACGATTTTTTTCAAAAAGAAATAACTTTCCAAGTTTCTTCTTCTTATGGACCTGGAAGATACGATTCAAATTATGAAGAAAAAGGGCAAGACTATCCTATTGGATTTGTAAGATGGACAGCAAAAAGAAATTTTGAAGCTATTTTGTCTCTTATGGAGCAAAAAAAGTTAAATTTAAAACCTCTCATTTCTCATACATATAATATATCTGATTCTCTAGACGCTTATAAAGATCTCGAAAAAAAAGATTCTCTAGGCATTTTAATTAAGTACCCTGATAAATCTCTAAAAAATACCAAAGATACAATTGAATTAGAGAATAAAGGCCTTAAAGTAAAAAATGATCAAGGTGAAATTAGAATAGGCTTAGTAGGAGCAGGAAATTTTTCATCAAGAACTATTATTCCTGCTTTAAAAAAACAAAAAGTTCATTTAGATACTATTTTATCTTCTCAAGGTCTAAATTCTTATCACCAAGGGAAAAAATTTAGTTTTAAAAAAATTACAACTAATGAAGAAGCTTTTTGGAAAAATAAAGATATAAATACAGTATTTATTTCTTCTCCACATAATTTACATGCTCATCAGACTTTAATCGCCATGAAAGAGGAAAAACATATTTTTTTAGAAAAACCTTTATGTTTAAATTTATTAGAATTAGAACAAATTAAGGAAACTTACAAAAAAACTTTTTATAAAAGTGGAAGGTTGTTAATTGTTGATTTTAATAGAAGATTCTCCCCTTTGATTAAAAAAGCAAAAAAATTATTATCTTCAAAAAAAGAACCAAAAACTATTATCTACACTATAAACGCCGGTCACGTCCCTGAAGATAGCTGGATACAAAATATGGATGTAGGTGGAGGAAGAATAATTGGGGAAGTATGTCACTTCTTAGATTTAATAAAGTTTTTGGTTGGTTCAGAGTTAATATCTTTTAATTCTAACTTTGGCAGTGTGAGTCAGAACAAGTTAAAAAGTAGAGATCAAGTAACTATAAATTTAAATTTTTCAGATGGTTCTTTAGGAATAATTCATTATTTATCTAATGGGGCAAAATCGTTTCAAAAAGAAAGAATAGAAATATTCTGCGAAAATTCAATTTTACAACTAAACAACTTTAGAATGATGAAAGGCTATAATTGGCCTAATTTCACTTCTAAAAGGCTTCTTAAACAAGATAAGGGGCATATTAACTCTATTAGAGAATTCACAAATGCAATTAGAGACAAAAAATGCAGTCCAATTTCTTTTCAAGAAATTTATGATACCTCAAAATTAGCAATTGAAATTTCTGACTCTTTAAGTTGATAAAAATTTTTTACAAATTTTTTAATTTAATTAGGTTGTATTATCAAACTTTAAAATATTTAAAAAAAGATCAGTTTCTTTATAGATTTAAAAAGATTTTTACTA
>MDTB01200864.1_pt1 | contig 14503 bp, 14 predicted proteins | sample 811161 | NCBI WGS metagenome assembly MDTB01 (sample SAMN05326650, study PRJNA326480) | marine metagenome | isolation source: seawater | place: Mediterranean Sea | collected 2009
ATTACCAGTTGGATTATTTGGATATGCTAAAAAAATTATGGCTGGATCCATTTCTTTAATTTTTTCTAACATCTTATTTATGTCTAGGGAAAAATTTTCTTTTAATGGAACTTCTTCAAATCGAAATTTTAAAACTTGAGCGATCTTTTTATACATACTAAAAGACGGTTGTGGACACAGTATCGTGTTATCAGATTTTAAAAAAGCCATGCAAACTAGTTGAATTAGCTCATCTGAGCCATTACCTATTATAGCATCATATTTTTTTTCTAAGCCATATTTTTTTATAAGCGATTTCCTAAGATCTTCGCAATTTGCATCAGGATACCGATTAATATTTATTTTTGACTCAAAAATATCTTCATGTTCTAAAGTTTTAGAGTCAATAGATAATGGTATATTTGCTTTTATGCTAATTTCATGGTTGTATGGATTTTCCATTGCATCTAACTTAATAAATCCTTTTGAGTCAAGCACTGAGTATTCATTTAAAGTATCTATATCGTCTCTTAAGAAATCAGTTATTTTTTTCATTCCATTTTACCTTTATTATTTCTTAAGCTCGCAGAATCTTTATGCGAGAATAATCCTTCCGCATTCGCTAAAACTGTTGCATGCTTTGCTAGTAAAATTGCGGATTCTTTAGAGCACTGAATGATGTTTGACCTTTTTTGAAAATCATAAACCCCCAATGGAGAAGAAAATTTTGCAGTCCCAACAGTTGGCAAAACGTGATTTGACCCAGCACAATAGTCTCCAAATACTTCTGGCGTATATTCTCCTAGGAATATAGCTCCAGCATTTTCAATTTTGTTAAGATATTCATTACTATTTTTAATCGATAATTGTAAATGTTCTGGTGCAATTTCATTTGATATTTTTACAGCATTTTCTATATTTTTGACTTTAACCATTAAACCAAAGTTATTTAATGAAGATTCTATAATATTTTTTCTTTTTTGATTATTTAACTTGTCCTGCATAACTTTTTCTACTCTTTTAAGTAAATTTGCATCAGGAGATATTAATATAGATTGAGCTAACTCATCATGCTCTGCCTGAGAAAATAGGTCTAATGCTATCCATTCTTCATTAGCTGATGAATCTGCTATTATAAGTATTTCGGATGGCCCAGCAAAACTATCAATACCAACTTCTCCGTATAATTCTTTTTTTGCCTCAGCTACATACTGGCTACCAGGACCCACTATCATATTTACTTTAGGAATTGTGTCTGTTCCAAAGGCAAGTGCAGCTATTGAATGTGCCCCGCCTAACCTAAAAATTCTATCTACGCCTCCCAAAGAAGCAGCCGCTAGAACTATATTATTTACTTCTTCTTTTGGGGAGGGCACAACCATTATGATTTCTTTTACTCCAGCAACGCTGGCTGGAATAGAATTCATTAGAACACTTGAAGGATATGCAGCAGAACCTCCAGGCACATATATTCCAACTTTATCAATCGCGGTTACTTTCTCACCTAAAGTTATTCCTTCACTAGTATATTCCCATGGTTTTGCTTTTTGATGCTCGGAAAATTCTTGAATTCGACTTTTTGCAAATTTTAAAGCGTCAAGTTCTTTTTTGCTAATTTTTTTTAAAGCTTCTAAACATTCTTCTTTTGTAATTTCTAGTTCACTTGCACTTCGAACATCATAATTATCATATTCTCGTGAATATTTAATTAATGCTATATCACCTTTTTGTTTTACCTCTGAAATGATTGCTCTTACTTTTTCTCTTATTCCAGATGTATTAATCTTTCTCTTAGAAATATGTTCTTGCAAATTTGTAGAAAAATTATTATCGTCAGAATTTATTTTTTTAATTTTGAGCATTATTTTTTCTCTTTTCTATTGCCTCCGACAAAGTGTATAAAACTTTTTGTGTATCTTCCCAACCAATACATGCATCGGTAACACTTTTACCATAAACAAGATTTTCATCATTTATATTTTGATTGCCTTCTACAAGATTACTTTCAATCATTAAACCTTTAATTCTTTTTTCACCATTACTTAATTGTTTTGCAAGATCATCTACGACAATCATTTGTTTTTTATGATCTTTCATACTATTAGCGTGACTACAATCAACCACAATTTGTTGAGGAAGATTTGCTTTGTCTAGTCTTGCTGATACTTCATCTATACTTTTTTCATCATAGTTCACTTTTTTTGAACCGCCTCTTAAAATTGTATGACAATAGGAATTTCCGCTAGTTGAAAATATTGCAGAATTTCCCTCTTTTGTTACCGATAAAAAATGGTGTGCTCCGGAAGCAGATTTAATTGCATCAAATACAATTTGTAAGTTTCCATCTGTTCCGTTTTTAAAACCTACAGGACATGATAATCCTGAGGCTAATTCTCTATGGCATTGGCTTTCTGTTGTTCTCGCACCAATTGCTCCCCAGCTTATAATATCTGCGATATATTGTGGGCTTATTAAATCTAAATATTCAGTGCCTGCTGGAATGCCAAGATTTACAATATCTAATAATAATTTTCTTCCAATTCGAATTCCTTCATTTACTTTAAAGCTTCCATCTAACATAGGATCATTGATTAGACCTTTCCAACCTATAGTTGTTCTAGGTTTTTCAAAATAAACCCTCATAATTATAAAGAGATTTTTAGATAACTCGTTAGATATTTTTTCTAATCTTTTTGCATAATCTATCGCGGCTATCGGATCATGAATAGAACATGGACCAACAACTACGAAAATCCGATCATCTTTTTCATCCAGTATATTTTCTATAACTTTTCTTGAGTCTAAAATTATATTAGCAGCATTCTCAGCTACAGGAAGCTCTCTCCTAATTTCTTCAGGAGTACTTAATTCTTGTGTCTCTATGATTCGCAAATCATCTGTTTTAAGAGTCATAATTTTCTCACTTCATAATTTTTCAAAAGCATTAATTATAACTTCTATTGATTCTGTTTTTATTTTCATAGAAGCTTTATTAGTAATAAGTTGTGCACTAACATTGAATATTGAATCAATTTCTTTTAAGCCATTAGCTTTTAGAGTTTCCCCACTATCTACTAAATCTACAATATAATCTGATAGTCCAAGTATTGGTGCAAGTTCCATAGATCCGTATAATTTTATTATATCAACTTGTTTCTTTTTTTTAATAAAATACTCATTAGCACATTTTACATACTTTGTTGCTACTTTAATTCTTGGGCCGGGAGTACATTCTGGTAAACTTGCAAGAACCATTCGACATTTTGATATATTTAAATCTAGTGGAATATAAATATTATCAGAGCCGTACTCAACCAATGTATCCTTTCCAACAATTCCAATATCTGCTGCTCCATTACCAACATAAGTGGGAACATCTGCAGCTCTTACGATAACTAATTTTATCTTATTACTATTTGTATTATAAATTAGTTTTCTAGAATCTTGCATACTTTCTAAAGTTTTAATTCCTACTTGATCTAGAAGCTCTATTCCTTCATCTAAAATTCTACCTTTTGAAATAGCAATTATAATTTCGTCTTTTATTTTCATTGAGGTAATCTCTTTATGTTTGCGCCAATTTTTGTTAACTTTTCTTCAATACACTCATATCCCCTGTCAATATGATATATTCTGTCAACAATTGTCTGACCCTTAGCAACTAACCCTGCTAAAATCAAACTTGCAGATGCTCTTAGGTCTGTTGCCATAACAGGTGCACCCGTTAAATCTTTTACTCCCTTGATAACTGCAGTATTTCCATTTATGTCAATATCTGCGCCCATTCTAACTAACTCCTGAACATGCATAAACCTATTTTCAAAAACAGATTCAACTACTTTACTTTTGCCTCTTGAAACAGAATTTAAAGCAATAAATTGAGCTTGCATATCTGTTGGAAAATCAGGATATGGATTTGTTATAATATTAACTGCATCCAATTGCGATTTAGCCTGGATATTAATAATATCGTTTTTCACTGATATTTCTGCTCCTGCCTTTTTTAATTTTTCTATAATTACTTTAATTGTATCAGGCCGAGTATGAGTTAAAGTTAACTTACCTCTTGTGATTGCCGCAGCAACCAAGAAAGTTGCTGTTTCTATTCTGTCTGGTAAAACATCATAATTACATCCTTTTAATTTCTTAACGCCTTCAATAATTATAGTAGATGAGCCATCGCCCACAATCTGCGCACCCATTAGTCTTAAACAATTTGCTAAATCTATTATTTCTGGCTCTTTTGCAGCATTTTTTATATATGTTTTGCCAGATGCTAAAACTGCCGCCATCATAATGTTCTCTGTACCAGTAACTGTAGCTGTTGGGAAATTTATTTTTGCTCCTTTTAATTTTTTTGTTTTTGCAATTATATAGCCATCCTCAACTTTAATATTTGCTCCCATAGCTTTTAGGCCATCAATATGAAGATTTACAGGTCTTGAGCCAATTGCGCAACCACCTGGTAGAGAAACTCTTGCTTCTCCAAAGTGAGCAAGCAAAGGTCCTAAAACCAGAATTGAAGCTCTCATTGTTTTTACCATTTCGTATGGGGCGTAGAATTTATTTACCGATGAGGCATTAATACTAACTTTCATTTTTTCATCGATAGATAAGGTTGCGCCCATTTCTGTTAGAAGTGAAATCGTTGTTGTAACATCCTGCAAATGTGGAACGTTACCAATAACGACTTCCTCGTTACTTAGTAGACTTGCAGCTAATATTGGTAGCACTGAATTCTTTGCGCCAGATATTCTTACTTCGCCTTCTAAAGGTTTCCCACCAGTTATTAATAGTTTTTCCATTTTTAGGACTCAGACTCTAATCTTTTAATTACAGATTCTATTCCTTTTTCCTCAATTTCTGGGAGTAAGCTTTTTCTTAAACTTTTTACAAGCCTTAAACCATTTGCGACAACCTCAACAATTTTCCAGCTTTCTGGCGACTCTTTCAAAACATATATAACTTGAAATGATGGCTTTCCTTGACCAATAGATAATTCCGTTTTAACAAGATGAAAATTCTTAGCTTTAGAAGAACTAATAATTGTAATTTTAGAATTTGCATATTCTACAATTGTTTTAGCGTATATTCTGATTAATTGACTTTTTAAGGCTTGTTTAAATCTATTTTTTTGTGCAGAAGAAGTTTCTTGATAATTTTTTTTTCCGATTATACTTCTAATTAAAACCTCAAAATCAATAATTGGAGACAGAATATTATCTACTCTTTCATAAAAAGTAGTTATATCATTTTCATACATTTCCTTATTCTTTTCCACATCAGAAAATAAACTATTTGCTGCTGAAAGAATTACATCCTCAGGTAAATCTTTTTGAGCAAATGATTCATTATTTGCTGAAGAAAAGACTGATATTAATAGAAATCCTATTATAAATAACTTTAATTGTTTCATGCCATATTATTCCATAATAATAGGTTAATCATCAAGGAAGATCCTAATTATTTTCTTTACCTAGTGGTTTAAAAATTATTAATAATGCTGGTAACAAAGTTAATGAAGCCAAAAGAGCAGCTAACATAGCTAAACCTGTGAGGAGGCCAAAGTATATTGTTGGTATAAAGTTCGATAATGATAGAATCGAAAACCCTATAACTATAATCGAAGAAGTATAATACATTGCTTTTCCAATACTTCCATGACAAATTTGTACTGTTTTTGAATAGTTTTTATGCTGCGAAAATTCTCTTTTAAATCTAATTATATAATGAATAGTATTATCAACTGCTATACCTACACTTATAGCTGCAATAGTTATAGTCATTAAATCAAGCGGAATAGATTTTAAACCCATGAAACCTAACACAAGAGTTGCGGGTAATATATTTGGAACTATTGCTAATATTGCTAAATAAAAAGATCTAAACAAAACTATAAACATAAACATTATAGATATAAAAACAAAGCCAATAGTTTGAATTTGTGAAGAAAATAAACTTTGAAGCATATTATTATATAAAACTAACATATTTGTTGTATTGAATCTGTCCTTAACATATCCCATTTCTTCAGATAAGAAATTTTCTATTCTTTCAATAAACTCCTTTCGATTTAAATTCTTATCAGAATCAATTACTCTCAATGTTATTCTTGTTTGTTCCTCATTTTGCGAAAGATATGGATCAAGTAAAACTTTTTTAACATCTTTTGATAAGGAATCTTTAATAGCACCTACTTGTAAATCAGACAATGGCTCATTATCATTCAAACCCTTAGCTAGTTTATATAATGTTGCTAACGACAAAACTTTTCCTGTTTCAGGTTGCAACTCTAAAAAATCATGAATTTTTTCTATTTCTTTTAAATTTGGATTTGTAAGCCAATAGCCTTTAATTTCCTCCTCATCTCCAAGTAACTCTGATAAATCATCAAAATCTTCATCTAAATCTAAATCATCGTCATTTTTTTTCAAAGGCTTGTCAATAATTACGTCGAAAGGGGTTGTGCCTCCAAGTTGCTTATCAATCTCAAGCATACCTTGGTATATTTCTGTATCTGAATGGAAATAATCAATAAATCTATTTTCTACTTTGATTTTTGATATGCCAAAAGCACTAACTATAAAAACTAATAAAGCAATTAAAATTATTTTTATATAATTTTTTATAGAAAAAGATGCAAAACTATTCGTAATGTTTCTTGTTAGGTCATTTTTTTCTTGAACATGTTCATTTGGTAATATTAATAAAATTGTTGGAAACACTACAAATGTTATTATAAAGGCTGAAGTTATTCCAAGAGTCATCATGTGACCAAAATCAATAACTGGTCTAATACCACTCACAACCAAAGAAGCAAAAGCAACTATTGTGGTCAATGATGTATAAACACATGGAATGAACATATAGTGAATGGTTTCCTTAACAATATTTTTGTTATCCTGATCTTTATTTTTAGATTTTAGCTCCCGAAACCTTACCGCTAAATGAATTGTCATAGACATCGTAATAATTAATAATATAGCTGCAAAATTAGAAGATATAACTGTTATTCTCCAATCAATAAAACCTGATAGTCCACTAACAAAAATCACTGAGGCAATACATCCAAATAAAGGGATAATAACCCATCTAATACTTTTAAAAATTAAAAATAAAATTAATACCAAAAATATAAAAACTCCTAAGCCAAACTTTTTTATATCTTGAGCAATAAAGTCTGTCATGTCCGAGGTTATCATTGGAACTCCACCTAAAAACATGGAAGCATTTTTTTTATATTTAGAAATAACTTGTCTGATTTTTTTAATATTTTCTTTTTCCTTTGCCGAATATTTTACACTATAATTTTTAAAGTCTAATTCTGAAGTTTTCAATAAACCTTGCTCATCAAAACTTAACTCTCTTTGTAGTCTTATTTCTCTTAAACTATTTCTTTTATTCAAAAGGTCAAAGTACTTTGCATCTTTTGAAAAATATACAACAAGAACAGTTGTTGTGGAATCATTGCTCATTAATAAATTTTTATATAGCGGACTTGTTAAAAATTCTTTCCTAACCAGATCTAGATCTACTCCTTCTGTTCTTAGTGTCCTTTGTTCATTTCCAAGATCGGAAAATCCAATTTGAGGACTATTTAATAAAGGCACATCCAAGATTGTCAAAACCTCGCTTACGTTATCGACATTAGATTTTATTTCTTTTGAGAGATTATCTAAGATAGATAATGAATCATTATTATATATACCTTTGAAAGGTTTAAATGTGATGACTACAAAATCTTCTGTACCATATCTTGCACTTGTAGCTCTGTGGTATTTTAATGCTTGGTCATTTTCCAAAACTAAAGAATCAGCCGAAGCATCCATTTTAAAATTTGGTATGCTTAGAGAAAAAAAGAATATTAATGATAAAACAACAAGAAGAGAAAGATACGGCTTCTCTATAATTGCCTTGTCATAAAAGTTAGTTAATTTGGTTGAGATGTTCATAAATAAAATGCTAAATTACCATAAATTATAATAATATTATCATTATATTGTTCTTATATCAGCATTCTTATGGAATTTAAGAGATATAACTATTATTATCTTATATAATTAAATAAAAATTTACTCTTAAAAATTATGGCAAAATTTAACCAAATTGATGCTCTAAATATAGCAAAAAAAGTGATAGCGTCAGAAGTTTCTGCTATTAATAAATTTAAAAAAACTTTAGGAAAAGAATTATATTTCTTCTGCAAGGATATATATCATTGTAAGGGCAAACTAATAATCCTGGGAGTTGGTAAATCTGGGCACATTGCAAATAAATTATCAGCTACTTTATCAAGTACAGGAACGCCCTCTTTTTTTATACATCCTAGTGAGGCTATGCATGGCGATATTGGGTCAATATCAAAAGAAGATATTGTTTTGATAATATCTAATTCTGGTTGTACTCCGGAAATAATTCCTTTATTACCAAATTTAAAAAAAATTGGATGTAAAATTCTCAGTCTGTGCGGAAATAAAAATTCAAAAATTTATGAAGACTCTGATGTATCAATAAATATCTCTGTTAATAAAGAGGCTTGCCCTCTCAACCTTGCTCCAACTTCAAGCACAACTACAACTTTAGTTGTTGGAGATGTAATTGCAGTAATATTAATGCAAATGAGAAATTTTAAATCTAACGATTTTGGGGAAAATCATCCTGGAGGTCGTCTTGGTAAAAATCTCAATTTAAAAATCAAAGATATAATGAAAAAAGGTAAAGACATTCCAGTTATTAAAAGAGAAAGAAAGCTGAAAGATGCGCTAATAGAAATGACCAGAAAAAATTTAGGGTGTGTAATAATTAATGATAATAAGAAAAAAGTGGTAGGTTTCTTTACTGATGGAGATTTAAGAAGGTCTATAAATAAATTACTTGATATTCATAATACATCGATCGAAAAAATTATGACAAAAAAATTTATCTCTTGTAAGGAAGATGATTTTGCTTTAGATGTACTAAATATTATGAATGAGAAAAAAATTAACTCTTTGCCCGTTTTGGACAATGAAAAAAAAGTTGTGGGAGCTATAAATATGCATATATTAATTGACTCAGGAATAAGCTAAGTTGTGAGCTATATAAAAAAAAACTTTTTAAATCTGGTAATAATTATTTTTGGCTGTCTGTCAGTTTTATTTATAAATAATAAAGCCGAAAATATTTTAGATATAAATTCCAATAATATTAAAACAAAACCTGATAATACTTTTAGTAATGTTAAATATATCGCGATGGATTATAAGGGCATGCCTCTCTATACCGTCGTAAGTCGAAATATGAAGCAATTTTTTGAAAATGAAGTAATTGAAACTGACAAGCCAAAAATTTTACTTTTTAGGGAAAATAAACCCCCAACAAAAATTGTTTCAAATTTTGGATCTATTGCATATAAAAGACATAATATAAGACTTCATGGAGATGTTAATATGTTTTTTAAGGAAGTAGAAAATGCTCCATTTCTCAAATTAAAAACGGAAGAAATCTATATATATCTTGATGAGCAACTAGCAGTAACTGACTCTAAAGTATTTATAAATAAAAATAATTCTTTCCTAAATGGTACAGGAATGAAAAGTAGTTTAACGAAAGGTGAATTTATAATTTTTGAACAAACTCGGGGTAAATATGTTAAATAAGTTTTTATCTTGTGTTCTTATTTCCTTTTCTTGGATAGTTATTAGCAGTACTTGTTTGTTTGCAAATGAATCTGATTCAGAAAAACCAGTATTTTTAGAGTCTGATTCTGCTAAATGGGACGAGGAATCACAAAAAAGTACATATCGAGGTAATGTTATCGTTACGCAAGGAAGCATGTTGCTCACTGGCGACTTACTGATTGTAACATCAAAGAACGATAAAATTAATAAAATGGTAATTACTGGGGAAAAAGCTACTTATAAACAAAAAACAAGAAGTGGAAAAATTATAAATGGAGAGGCTAAAAAAATTGAACATTTTGTTGATCAAGCTAAAATAATTTTTCTAAACAAGGCTGTTCTTACACAATCTAATAATATTGTAAAAAGTAATAAAATAATTTATAAAACTGATACTGAGAATATTTCTGCTGGAGATAAAAAAGGTAAATCCAGAGTAAAAATGACTCTAGAGCCCAAAAAAGATAATGAATAAGCTTGACGTAAAAAAAATTTCAAAATCTTATGATTCTAAAAAAATAGTTTCAAATGTTTCCATTGAAGTAAAAACTGGTGAAGTGATAGGTTTGCTTGGGCCGAATGGGGCTGGGAAAACAACATGTTTTTATATGATTACAGGATTAATATCTCCAGAATCTGGGAACATATTTATAAATAAAAAGAATGTTACTGATTTAAGTATTGATGAAAGAGCCAACTTAGGTATTGGATACCTCGCTCAAGAACCGTCAATTTTCAGAGGGCTAAGTGTTAATGATAATATTTTGTCAATTTTAGAGCAAAGAGATGACATTAATGAAAAAGAAAAGGAAGAAAAATTATTAAATTTATTAAAAACTTTTAATATTGAACATATAAAAAATACTTTAGGTGTCAGTTTGTCGGGTGGCGAGAGAAGAAGAGCTGAAATTGCTAGAGCTTTAGCATCTGACCCAAAATTCATATTACTTGACGAACCATTTGCTGGTATAGATCCTATATCTGTTATAGATATTCAAGAAATTATAAAAAATTTGAAAGATAACAACATAGGAATTTTGATAACTGATCATAATGTTAGAGAAACGCTCGATGTGTGTGACAGATCTTACATTCTAGATAATAGCAAAATAATAGCTGAAGGAAAGTCGAAGGAAATTCTTGATAATGAACAAGTACAAAAAGTGTATTTAGGCGAAAACTTTAAAATGTAAGAGATTAAAAAAAATTATGAAATTAAATCTTTCTTCAAAAAACGTAGCTAAAATTTCTATAACTCCGCAGTTACAAAATGCTATTAAGCTTTTGCAATATACAGCTGTTGAAATTAATCAAGAAATACAAAATATATTTGAATCAAACCCACTGATAGAAAAAGAAGATGCGTGTGAGGATTTCCAAGAGGATAACTGCAAAGAACACTATTTACATTATGATGGAGATTTTTCACATATAAGTAAAAGTACTATTTCTACCACCGAAGTAATTGAAAAAACCACACATGCAGAAGAGACTCTCCAAAAACATTTGCTTTGGCAAGTGCATCTATCAAATATGACTGATGACGATAAATTAATAGCAGAATCAATAATAGATTACGTAAATAATGATGGGTATTTAATTAAAGATATTTTAGATATTTTTGATGATTTATATTTAAATAGTGAAATAACACTTGACGAAGTAATTGCAGTTCAACATTTTCTTCAAAGATTAGATCCTGCAGGTACATGCTCAAAAAATATTCAGGAATCTTTATTGGTTCAAGTTCAAAATACAAATGAGAACCCAAATATAAAAAGTAAAATATGCATATTATTGAACGAGTTCTTTCAAGAATATGCGGAAAATAAAACTAAAATTATTCTAAATAGTTTAAGTATAACTGAAAAAGAATTCATCTTAATAGATGAAATTATTAGAAAGCAAAATCCTAGACCTGGAAATATAATTAATAATATAAAAAATTATGATTATATAATACCAGATGTACAAATAACTAAAAATGATTCAGATTGGATTATAAAAAATAATAAAGCTGTATCTCCAGAAATAAAAATTAATAGCAATTACGTTGATATTAACGAAAAAAATATGTCAGATATTGACAAAAAATATGTCAAAGAGAAATTACAAGAAGCAAAAATGTTTATAAAAAATATCAATTATCGTAACGATACTTTATTGTCATTATCTAAACGTATTTTTGAAAAACAAGAAAAATTTTTTGATTATGGTATAGAAAATTTAGTACCCATGAATTTAAAAGAAGTTGCTACTGATTTAGGTGTTCATGAATCAACAGTATCTAGATTAACAAATGGAAAATATATAGAAACTCCTTATGGAATATTTGAACTGAAATTTTTCTTTTCAAGCTCAATTAAAAACGAAGATGGAAAAGACTTCTCATCAAAATCAATTAAAGAAAAAATAAAAAAAATTATAAGTTCTGAAAATAAAAAGAATCCTTTTAGTGATAACAAAATTAAAGATATTTTAAAAAATGAAGGTATTAATGTAGCTAGACGTACAGTTTCAAAATATAGAGAATCGCTAAATATAGAATCCTCTTCAAAAAGAAAAATGTAAAAGTAAATTTCTTTATATAAAATGCAATGTTTTATATATAATAGTGTGATATTCAACTAAATTTATTGCTTGCTATGTCTAAAGAAACAAAGACCATAAAACTTGACGCCATTATTGAGTCTCTTAATTCTGGAGCAATGCTCAAAGCAAAACTAATATTAAATGGCTTACATCCTGCCGAAATCGCAAGATTATTAGAGGGTTCTCCAAGTAGACAACGAAGATTAATTTGGGAAATGCTGGATCATTCAAATGATGGTGAAGTACTTTTAGAAGTCGGTGAAGAAGTGAGAAATAATTTAATGGAATCAATGGACGATAGTTCTTTGTTAGCTGCAACTAAAGGATTAGATGTTGACGATTTAGCAGATCTTTTGGACGAATTACCTGATACAGTCGTTAAAGAAGCTCTTCAAGGAATGGATTATCAATATAGAACGCGTTTAGAAGCAGTCATGAATTATGATGAAGACACTGCTGGCGGACTAATGAATATTGACACAATTACAATTAGACCTGATGTTACATTAGATGTAGTTTTAAAGTATTTGAGACTCAGAAAAGTAATTCCACAAAATACAGACAATATTATTGTTGTCGATAGATATAATCATTATCTTGGGACATTGCCAATGACTACACTTGTTTGCACTGATATTGAAAAGACTGTTTCAGAATCAATGAATAAAAATTATATTGCTATTGCTGCTGATGCTTTAGCAAGCGATGTGGTCAATATATTTGAAGATAGAGATCTGGTATCTGCACCTGTAGTTGATAAAAATAATATATTACTTGGACGTATTACAATTGATGATGTTGTAGATGTAATTCGTGAGGAAAGTGAACACACTGTTTTGAATATGGCAGGCTTAACTGATGAAGAAGATTTGTTCGCGCCAATTTTATCGTCTACAAGAAGACGTGCCATTTGGCTAGGATTAAATTTAATTACAGCATTAATAGCTTCTGGAGTAATTAGTTTATTTCAAGACACAATTGAAAAAGTTGTAGCTTTGGCCGTTCTTATGCCAATTGTTGCAAGTATGGGCGGCATCGCTGGCTCCCAAACTTTAACATTAGTTATTAGAGGTATAGCATTAGGAAATATAAGTTCTGCGAATTCAAAATCTTTATTAATAAAAGAGGTTTCTGTTGGCCTTCTTAATAGTCTCTTGTGGGCAAGTGTAATTGGAGTGCTGTCATCCTACTGGTTCAATAATTATTTAATAGGCGTAGTAATAGGAGTTGCGATGATTGCAAACCTTGCATTTGCAGCATTGTCTGGAGTGCTTATTCCAATAGTACTTAAAAAACTGGGAGTTGATCCAGCACTTGGGGGTGGAGTTATTCTTACAACAATAACTGATGTCATAGGATTTTTTTCGTTTTTAACATTAGGAACTATTTTTCTTTTATAAAATACTAAAACAACTTTTTTTTAACATTCTTTGCTGATTCCGAAAATGAATCTACTTTTTCTTTGAATTTTTTTAAAAGTTTTTTAGCCCAGATAAATTCAGTAGCTAATATTGTTAAACCGATAGGAATCACGACGATTGCAGGACCGGGTGTAAAGAATAGCACGCACCCAATTAATACTACGGAAATTCCTATTAAAAATATTACTAATTTTTTAATCTGTTTATATAGAACTTCTGGTGTCATATTATTTTGGCAATGTTACTCCTGTTTGTTTTTGATATTTACCACCTCTATCTTTATATGAAATTTCGCAGATATCATCTGATTCAAAAAATAACATTTGCGCAACTCCTTCGTTTGCATATATTTTTGCTGGCAAAGGAGTTGTATTTGAAAATTCTAACGTTACATGTCCTTCCCATTCAGGTTCTAAAGGGGTCACATTTACTATTATGCCACATCTTGCATATGTTGATTTTCCTAAACAAATCGTTAGCACTGATCTTGGAATTTTAAAGTATTCAACTGTAGATGCTAAAGCAAAGGAGTTTGGGGGAATAATACATGTATCTCCCTCGAAATCTACAAAGCTATTTTTATCAAATTTTTTTGGATCTACAACTGCTGAATTTATATTTGTAAACACCTTAAAAATGCTTGAGCATCTAACGTCATATCCATAACTGGATGTTCCATAAGAAATAACTTTAGTGCCCGATAATGTCTTAATTTGATCAGTTTCAAAAGGAGAAATCATATTTTCTTCTTTGGCCATCTTTTTAATCCATGAGTCAGACTTTATTGTCATAATCTTAATTATTATCTATTACAATTTTCGGGAATTTTGCACTGTAGTCTTTGGACTGAGC
>MDTB01064280.1_pt1 | contig 14501 bp, 13 predicted proteins | sample 811161 | NCBI WGS metagenome assembly MDTB01 (sample SAMN05326650, study PRJNA326480) | marine metagenome | isolation source: seawater | place: Mediterranean Sea | collected 2009
CTAAAAAAAATAATATACGTGAAAAAGTAGATAAAAATAATGAAAAAATATTAGATGATTTATTAAAAAACAAAGAAAATCGTATATTTATTTATACAGATGGAAGTTGTATTCGATTTAAAAATAATATTGTAAAAGCAGGATTTGGTATATATATACCAGAAAGAAATATTAAGGTTTCAAAACCATTATTAAATCAAAAACAAACAAATAATAGGGCAGAATTAACATCTATAATAGAATGCGTAGAGCATTTAAGTAATCAAGATTTGAAAAAAGAATTGATAATCATAACTGATTCTAGCTATTCAATGTATATATTTGATAAAACAGGTGAAAATTATGAAAAAAATAACTATATGAAAGAAGGAAAACCTGTATTAAATAAAGATTTAGTAATTAAAGCTTTAGAAATAAAACGAAAATATAAAATTCAATTAGTAAAAATTAGAGCACATACAAACAAAGATGATATTCATTCAAAAAATAATGAAATTGTTGATAAATTAGCAAAAGATGGTGTTTATAAAAATAATGATACATATAATTGGTTAGATGATTTTAATGATAAAGATGTTAAAAAATCATGTTATACAAAATACCATGAAATATATCAAAAATTACCTGATGAAGATGTAAAGATTGATAAAAATATAACAATGAATGATATATTTGAATATGATGAATGTACAGAAAAAGAAGCAAATAATTATAAAAGTAGATCAAAAAAAAATAATTTAAATCAGTGGTTTATACCTGTTAAAAAATAATCAAAAATTATTCAAATTTATACCACTTGTTTTTTATAATTATCGAAATTAAAATAATTATTGATTACATACACCAGTTCTTCTTGATGCTACTACATAGCATCCTTGTCTAAAAACCAATACTGAATATTGAAATGTTTTATCATCATATATTTTCATTACATATGTTACATTATTAGTATTATCTCTTCTAATAATATTCTTTACAACTTTGGCGCTCATTATACTGTATATCAATTTTTTATTTTTAATTTATAGAAAATTAAATAAGGTAAAATTTTAATATTAAAATATGTATATAATTTAGTTTTTCATGAATAGCTATGAAGGTTACAAAAGGTGTAAAATATGTAATAGAGATATTAGTTTGACACACTATAAAGTTCATAAAAAAAAATGTGAATCTCAAATTATAATGAATCCAAATAATCATATATTAATGAATCATATGCACATTATTAATGAATTTCTAGAAAAGTATAATAATTTATTTAAAAATTTTGTTAATAATAAAACAGTAGCTATTGTTGGACCTGCTGAATCATTAATAGGTACCGGAAAGGGTTCTTTAATTGATAAATTTGATATTGTTGTTAGATTGAATAAATCATTACCATTACCGAAAGAATTAGCAGATGATATTGGAACTAAAACAACTATATTATATAATTCTTTAAATGTAACAGATTTTCCTGGTGAAAATAGATTTAGTAATAATTTTCTTAATAAACATGATATTAAATTTTTATGTTCATCGTATCCATTAGAAAATGAATATTTTAGAAATGATATTTTAAATTACATAAAAAGGAATAAGTTTTCAATGCCATTTAAAACATTAAGTAATAATTTATATAATTCAATAGAAAATTCAATAAGAACTAGACCTTATACAGGAACATGTGCTATTAATGATTTATTAAATTATAATATTAAATATTTATATGTTACAGGAATTGATTTTTATACAACAAGATATTATAGTAATTATAGAAGAATTACTAAAGAACAATTAAAAAAAAATAGAAATAATTTTTATCATAAAAGTGAGCCACAAATTAAATTATTAAATCATTTATCACTATTTGATGATAGAATAATATTAGATAATTATTTGGACAAATTACTATACAACAATTATTATGAAGTCACAAGATTATTAAATAAGTATAAACATGATATATTTGTATTTGAAAATCATAATTTAAAGGATTTTTTTAATTTAAATATGTGTAATATTACTTACAGTATTTTGAGTAATGGTAAGCCAAATAATAATAAACCCACATTAATATTTACAAATAATAGATTTTTAGATAAGCAAAAAAATACATATTTATTGTATATTACAGAAAATATACATGAATTAAATGAGCTAAATAAAAATTTAAATGAAAAAAGATACATAGGTAATTTTTTTTATAGAAAAAAGCATCATAGTCAAAAAATTATGGTATCTTTGAACATGCACTATTTAAATTATTTAAAAAAGGTATTATTAAAAATAAATATTAAAAATTGTAACTTACATTTCATTATGTTTTTAAGTTTGATTATTTATTCCAGAGATAATCATTATTTTAATTCATTTGAAATATTAAAGAATTGGAATTTAGGAATAGAAGAAAAAAAATATTTTTTATTTTTACAAAAAAAAAAATCATTTAATGAATTAAATTAATTTTCATTATTTATGATTAATATAATCAATGCATAAGCAAATAAATTAATTTTTTCTAAATACTCAGATTTAATAAATATTTTATAGTTTTTTTTATCATTATTTATGTAACCTATTTCTTCTTCATATAAATAAATTTTGAATTTTTTTAGATCGTCTTTATTTTTTTTTAAATAAAATATATTTGATTCAAATTGATTAAATATTTTAATTTCGCGATAACTATTATTTATTGAAAAAGTATAATTATATTTATACAATTTTTCAAGATTAATAAAATACTTATTATGAAATTTTTTGATTAAATTTCCTAATTTTTTATTATTATCATCAAAAATATTAAAAGTATGTTTATTTTTATTTACATTAATTTTCATAAATAATTTATGTTCATAATTAAATAAGTAAAAATTATAAAATTTAGATTTTTCGTTATAAGTTAAAAAAATATTTTTTAAATATACTTCACTAAAACTTTTAAAATTTCTATGAATAGTAAAATCTTTTTTATTTTCTTTTATTTTTGAATCAAAATTATTATTAATGTATTGATAAAAATTAATAAATCTTTCATATTTTCCTAAATGATAATTTATAATATAATATAATAAGAATATTAAAATAAGATATATAATAGGGTACATATACATATATATTCCTTATAAAAAAAAATCGATACTCTTATTAATAAATTCTTTATCAGAGATAAATTTTTGAAATGAGTAATGACCAAGGTATTGGTGACGATTATGGTAAGAATGCACAAATGATCGCCATGGCTTGTGGAGGATTTTACCCTCCTGCACAACAATCTTCTACACCTCCACCTTTAGTTTTAACTCAAAATCCTCAAATACAATATTACGGAAACAATTTTGGTCAATATGTAAATAGTCAAAATTTTGTTCAAAGTTATTCACCTGCTTTTGTACCTCAAAGTTTTGCTAACCAAACTAGTATTATTCATAATTATCCAACTCAACCTCAACAAGTTATTACAACTCAAGGTTTTATTGGACATGGAAATAGTCCTAATAATTTTAATAATAGATCATTTTTAGAAAGTCCTCATATTTTTGGTAATGGAGATAATCGTAATACAGAATCTCCTATTTTTAATTCAAAAGATAAAAGAAAAAGAACCTATGATTTTAGTCATTCAGATGAATTTGATTGGACTGAATATATAGAAGCAAATTTAATATGTTGTTGTTGTGAAAAAGAATTATGGAATTGTCATAGATGTAAATATCAAACCAAAGAAGATAAAAAAAACAAGTGTAAAGAATGCCATCAGTATATTCGAGTGAAAACATTTCCGTTACCAATATGTGATGAATGTAATAAAATGAATAATCTAGTAGCAGAAACACTTTTTGGAAAACATGAAGTTCTTAATGGTATGTTATATGCGTATTCTAATTTATCTCAATTTATGATTTATGCTCTGCATAATATAGAGGAAGAACCTAAAAAAAAGAGTATTCCTAGAAATATATCAATTGATTCTATTAATGATTCTTACAACGAAACAACTATGCAGATTAGTAATGATGGTAAAGATGATGAAACAAAATTAGCAAAAGGTTACGATGTTCATAAAAAACAATCAGCTTTCTGCATTCTTTGTGGTCATACAACTGAAACTAATCCGCGTAGCTATAAAGATACACATACATATAAGACAACTAATTGTCCTTGTTGCAATAATCTTTCATTTATTACAATTAAATATTGGTCTATAACATCAGAAACAACAGAAGATTTTAATATTGTAATTAAAAGATCAATTAATGTTTTAACAGAACTTTTGGATAAAAATCAAGGATCTTTAATACCAATTAATGATTATGAAAAAAGCCCAGTTAATGGATTTAACTATCAAGATTATCCAAAAAAATGGTTACAATCTAATAATAGTACCAAAGCAATTAAATTAGGATGTATAGGAATTACACAATTCTTAGTACAAAATAAAAAAGATTCATCAATTATTAAAATTGAAGATACACAAGATTTAGGAAAATTAACAGATTTTTTTGGATTACCTAATTCATTTACTTTTGATACTAGGAGAGCATATATTCAACAAATTACTTCTAATAATGATTTAATTGAAAGGACATCTATAACACCAGACGGTTTCTATGATCCTGAAATAAATAAAGGAATGAAATATATTGAACATAATAATTTTTGTATTACACCAACACATGGTTCTTTTAATGATTTACAATCAATTCCAGAAAATAAAATTTTAAAAAATGACAATTCAGTTCGAAAAAGTTTTGACCAAAATAAAGGTTTTGTAAGTTTTGAAAAATTTACTAAATTACAAAATTCCACATAAATATTTAGTTATTTTTGATTTCGTATCTTATATTTTAAATTTTTATTATAAACTTGATTTATAAATTTCATGAAATACATTACTATTATTATTTGGTAATATTCCTACTAATTTAAACATATCATTTTGTACTTGTTTTTTCATTGTTTTATCAATATCATCTCTTGGAATCATATCTGGACCTTTATTTAATTCTAATAAGTAAGCATTATAATTATTATCGAATATAACATCGGCACCAAATAACTGAAAACAAACATTATTTTTTATATTATTACTTTGATATATGTTATTGCTTAAACATTTAGATACATTTGTCATTAATTTATAAATATTATTTGATAGTATTTGGCTACTATTTTTAGATTTTTTATCAAGATAATAAAATAATTCATCAAAGCTACGTGGATTATTTTTATATACATTCATATCTAAATTATAACTTGTAATATTGGATTCAAAATCCATATTATTATCATTGTATTCTTTTCTTGTATAAATACATTTTCCTATATTAGATATATAGAATGTTTTATACCCATTACCAATGACAATTAATAAATAAATTCTTAAATTAACTTTTCTTTTATTGACTAAATATAAATTTTTTAAATAAACTTGAACAATTCTATAATTATCTAATACTGAATTCAATATAACTTTTAAATTGCTTGTTAATTTCAAACCCTCTTTTCTTTGAACATTTTTTTTTAAAATATATATATTATTTGAATTAAATTTTTTTCTAAATAATTCCATATCGCTTGCTTTATGAAGAACAAATGATTCGGGCATATATTTTGCCGCTTCATTTCTACCAAAACAATTTACTAATGAATCCCAAATTTTATTTTTACTAACAATTGAATCACATCCATTTATACCAAAAATATATAATGTATTATTTTTATTTCTATTTTTGATTGTTAATAATTCTTTTTCTATATGATTATATCCACACGGAACATATACATTCCAATTTTCATTATCTTTAATAATATTATTTTCTTCAAAAATCTCATTAGTTATTTTACCCATCCTTTTTATATCGCATCTGTAATATCTTAATTTATTTTCAAAACTTTCAGTATAATAATATTTTTTAACAAATAAACAAATGACTAAAACTATAAATATAATAAATATATATTTTAAAAAATTAAAATTATTGATTATTTTTATAATCATATATCTATAATTAATAAACAAAATTTTATTACAAAATAAAATATTAAATATTTATATTTTTGGTATTATAAAACCAAGAATAAAAATTTATGACTTAATTAAATAAAAATTCATATATTCGCTGAGCATTTTTATTACCTAATTTTCTATTATTTTCTGCTACTTTCATATCTTCCAAGTCAGATATTATTAAATCGCGATTATTATTTAAATTAACATGAAAATGATGAAACATATTATTTATATTTTTATATTTAATAATAAATGTTGAAGCAATTTTTTTAGAAATACCCGGAATTCCACTAAGCATATTTACAAAACATGTTTTACTAGTCATATTATTTTTTTTTTGAGTATGAATTAAAGAATTATTATCAATAAGTTTCTCATTATTAATAATCATATCTTTATATTTATCTATATTTTTTAATATATTATTCATAAATTTAATTGTATCTTGTACATTTTTTGAAATAAAAATATGAATATTATCACGAATAATTGTATTTATTATAGTACCTTCTAATACATTTTTAGATAATGTAAAATCCTTTTGATTTCCTTCAATTAAATATATTTTTCTTACATTATCAGGAACACTATTAATAATTCTATTCTTTTGTTCTTTATATCTACCGTCTTTAATTGATGTGCTTAGATCATCATATGTTTTTCTTTCAATAATAACAAGTAATTTATCTATATTATTATCATCTCTAAGACATATATGTATATCACCAATATCTAAATTAGAATTTTCACTATTATTTTGATATAATTGTAAAATATCTCTTTCACGATTATCAATTTTGCAGACTATTGGCATTTTATAAAAATTTATATAAAAATTATTTTAAATAAAAAAAGAGAAAATGAAATATTTAAAGATGAAATAATATATAAAGTTATAAATGAAATCAGCAAGTAGTGAAACTAAAAATCAAAATAATAAAATGTCAAAAAATGATGATATTTATACGGAGAATAATTATGTTTTAGAAAATGATAAAAAAATATATCCGGTTTATAATATTTCTAATTTTTTAATTTCAAATGATGAAATTAAAGATATATTAAGTAAAGGAAAAATTGATGAAGATATATATGATTTAAAGATATGGCAACAAGCATTTGTCCATAAATCTATGTTTAAGGGAAGTGATTTTAATAAAAATAAAAAATATTTTGGTAATATTGATGGATTAAAATTAGATGAATCTGATGAATTATTGGGATTACAAGATGAATCAAATGAAGTTTTAGAATGGTTAGGAGATGGATTTATACAATCTATAATAGCCTTATATTTATATGAAAGATATCCAGGAAATAATGAAGGATTTTTAACTCGAATTAGATCAAGATTAGTAAAAACAGAAACATTAAGTAAATTGGCATTAGCTTTAAATTTTGATAAATATATGATTGTATCTAAACATGTAGAAATTATATGTAATGGTAGAAGAAATGCTAAATTATTAGAAGATTGTTTTGAAGCATTTTTAGGATCAATGATTCAAGTTTATAAAAAAAATTTAGGTATGGGTAAAGCATATGAAATTGTAAATAAATTTTTAATAAATGTGATTCAAAATAATATAGATATTACAGAGTTGATTTTGAAAGATGATAATTTCAAAGATCAATTAATGAGATATTTTCAAAAAGAATTTGATGGAAAATATCCTATTTACGAGCAATTAGGAGTTGAAAATAATGTATCAAATACTGGAGTATCAAATCGAAAATTTCATACATGTGTAAAAGATCTGGATGGTAATATAATTGGAGAAGGAGTTGCTAAATCAAAAAGAGAATCAGAACAAAAAGCGGCTGAAAATGCACTTAGATTCTTTGGTGTATTTTAATTAAGAGATTAATTGATAAACATTTTCTTTATTTTTCAAAAAAACCAATAAATTATTTTCCCAATTGGCTTCTAATATTTTATCATTAAAGGTTCGAATATCTAGTATATAATGAATATTATTTAACTTAAACATTTTTTTATTAGGTTTATCATAATAAAAACAATATCTAATATTATGTATTTCAATAATTATACATAAATCGATAATTTTTTCTATATCATTTAAAACATTTGAAAATTTTTTTTCACTTTCCTGATTAGATGTTATTTTTTCATCAAATAAACATTTATAAAAAATTATAGGAAATCCATATTCATAATTAATTCTTGTGGTATTAATAAAATCTAAATTATCATTAATTTGATTTTGCGCATATATTAAAAATTTATTTGGATGATTAAATTGGCTTAACGATTTAGCTAAATTAGCAACATCAGTTTCCCAAGATTTATTTTCATAATTTTCTATTCTTAAAAATATTAATATATTATTATTATTTGTGGTTAAAATATCATATAATTTTTCATATCTTTTCATAAATTTATATTTTATATCGTTCATTTTATTTTCATTTAAGTTATCAGTAACAGGTATTGGATATTCAACATTATCATTTAATTTATCATTAACATCAAAAAAATGTAAAAAAAACATACCTTCTTCATCAGATACTGCTAATTCTTTTTTAGATTTATCGTTATGTTCATGTTCAAATAATATTTCTTTAAAATTATGAACATACGTTTTATCTGCTGCTAGCTTGTTTAAAATTTGATAAATCGAATATGTATTAGGACTCGAATGAAAATCAAATGGTAAAGATTTCAAAATTTCTTTATTATTTTTGCGTAAAAATATTTTTGGATGGCAAAAACTGCCTAGCGAAATATAATTTATATTCATTAATTTTATTTATAAAATTATTTTTAAATAATTATATATTAGTATTAAATAGGATGAATAATTTAAATTCTAATAAAATAAATTATACATTAACTAATAAAAAAGAATTTATTGAATGGTTTAATAAGACATATGTCAAATTTAGAGCAACAGGGAAACAAGAAAAAATGAAAAACAAATATGAACCATATAATTATCAAAAATTATTAAAAAATTTTATGAGTAATAATAGTCCATATAAAGGTATATTATTATATCATGGTTTAGGAACTGGTAAAACATGTACATCAATAACTATAGCTGAAAACTTAAAAAAAGAAAAAAATATAATAGTAATGTTACCAGCCTCATTAAAAAATAATTTTATTTATAAAGGTTTATTATTTTGTGGTGATGAAGAATATAAAAATGATGAAGAAAAATATAAAAAAAAATATACCTTTGTTTCCTATAATTCTGCATATGTTTTAAATGATTTAAAAAAGATAGGTAGTTTAGATAATAAAGTAATTATTATTGAAGAAGTTCATAATTTAATTTCTATTATAATGAGTGGAATTGAAGGAAGTGGTAAATTAGGAAAAGAATTATATAATTTATTAATGAATGCCAATAATACAAAAATTATAGCCTTAAGTGGAACTCCTATAATTAATGATATATTTGAAGTAGCTATATTATTTAATATTTTAAATGGATATAACGAGATAGTTTATTACAGAATTACTAATGTACCTAGTGATTTTGGAATTAATGAATATAATTTATTAGAAAAGGAATTATTAGAAAATGAATATATTGATTATACTAAAGTTAATAGAGTTAATAAATCAATAGAATTTATGTTTAATATAAAAAGTCATGATGAAAAATTTAAAAGTGTTATAGACTTCATAGATAGTGTTGGTAATAAAAAATTAGAAATAAGATATTTAGATTTAAAAAAATTTTCATTATATCCTATTGAAGAACAAGGAGAATCTTTTAGAAAACTATTTTTAGAAGAAAATAAAAATGATATATTTTTAAAAAATGAGGAAATTTTTAGAAGAAGAATGATAGGTCTTATTAGTTATTATAATTCTGATAAAGGAAATTACCCTCAAGTCATTGAAAAAGATTTGTATAGAATTCCAATGAGTAGTTATCAATTTCAAATATACGAAATACTTAGAGCTAAAGAAAGGAGTTCAGAACGTGGAAAATCAGATAAAAAAAAAGGTAAAAAAAAAGTAAAATCTATGTTTAGAGTATTTTCAAGACAAGCTTCTAATTTCGTATTTCCAGAAGAAATATATAGACCTTATCCTAATAAAAAATTTGTAATTAGTTTAAAGAAAAATGAAAATAAAAATGATTTGGATTTAATTAATAAATCTTTAGAAAAAGAAGAAGAGTTAAATAATAATGGAAAGATAACAAAAGACTATAAAAAAAGAATTGAAAAAGCATTAGATGCATTAGTATCTAAAGGAGATTTATATTTGACGCCTGGTGAAGAAGGTTTAGATAAATTATCTCCTAAATTTAAATTAATTTTAGAAAATGTAAATAAATCAAAAGGATTGGTTTTTATATATTCGAATTTTAGATCATTAGAAGGAGTGGAACTATTTTCAAAAGTTTTAGATTTTAATGGATATTCTTCATTTGGAAGTAATAATACAAAGCCTAAATATGCTATATATTCTGGTGATGAAGATGAAAAAGTAAAAAGAAAAATATTAGAAGTTTTTACAAGTGATGAAAATAAAACTGGAAAATTTATTCAAATAATATTAGCAACTTTAGCTGGAGCAGAAGGATTAGATTTAAAGAATATAAGACAAATTCATATTATTGAACCTTATTGGAATCAAATGAAAATTAAACAAATTATTGGCAGAGGAGTAAGAAGAGATAGTCATATATCATTACCAGCTAAAGAAAGAAATATTGAAATTTATAGATATTTTTCGGTTTTTAAAAATAAAAATTCCTTGGTTTCAAAAGACAAAATAACAACAGATGAATATATTGAAGAAGTTTCTTTAAAAAAACAAAAATTAATTGATAATATATTAAACATATTCAAAGAATCAGCAATAGATTGTACATTGAATTCTGAAAATATTAAAGGAGATTATCGTTGTTATAATTTTGGCAAAAATGCTAAAGGGTTTAGTTATTATCCAAATATTATAGATGATTTTTCATTATTAAATACAGTACAAAATAAAAAAAAGGTACAGAAAAAATTAATAAAAGCAGCTTATTATCAAGGTAAAATATATGTTATTGATACAACAAATAAGAAATTTTATTTATATAGTGATAAAAATAAAAATAAAAAAAACATTAATATAAAAAAAGCTAAACCGCTTTATCTTAATAATGAAGGTATAGTATATGATAAAAAATCTGTAGAAAGTGGTAATCCAATATCAATTGCGAAAATTAAAAATAATAAATTAATTAAACTTTAATTTATTTAAGGTAATTATTATAATATCTATATATATGAGTTTATTTTATGATAATAAACAAAATAGAGTTTATTTACGAAGAAATCAACCTGTTTCAGCAAATGTTCCAAATAGAAATAATAGAATGAATCAAAGACCAAATAGACAAAATCAAAGAAATATTAATCAAAATAATATTAATAATAATTTAAATAATAGTTTAAATAATTTAAATTTAGATGAAAGTAAAGTTGATGAAAGTGTAAATATTATAGATAATTTAATCAATAATAAATCAAACAATTCTAATAATAATAATTTAGTTGAAGTAGATATAAATGAACTTGTTACACAATATAACAATCAAAGAAATACGAATCAACCTCAACAAAATCAACAAAACCAACAAAACCAACAAAACCAGCAAAACAATTTGAATAATTTATTAGAAGGTCCAAGAGGTTTGCCTGGATTAAGAGGACCACCTGGACCGCCAGGTCCAGCGGGAAGTGGTGCTAATTTAAATGAAGAAATGATTGAAGAAATAAAAAATATGTTGAAAGATTATTCAGATAATGCTAAAAAAGATAAATATAATATGAAAAATGTATTATATGGATTAAAAAAAACAAATATAACAGAATTGACAGATAAAAAGTTATCATCATCCAATAATTTAAAAATCATGAAAAATAATGAAATTGGGAGTAAAATTATTTATGATACATTTTATTTATCACCAAATATTTTAGAAATAAACGAATATTCGTCTTATAATTTCATTCATGAGAAAAAAGCAGAGAAATTTGTTAATATATATGATGAAAATGATTATCAATATTTCCCCATTGATTATACACCATCTGGTTTTCCAATTAATATTAAAAATAGTAAATCAAAGTATAATAATTTAATAATAACAAATTTATCTTGGAATATTATTCAAAATATAAATGATACAAAATACGAGGAAGCAAATATATTAGGAATAACTCCTAATATTAATGAAATGTTGTATAAAAATATAAATTTATGTATTAATTTTGAACTACACAGTCAAATTCCTTTACATTTATTAAACAATCGTGAAAATATAATACCTTATAGAAATGAGAATATTAAAGTATCTAATCCTTCAAAAACATGTTTATATAAAGTTCAACATATAAAAATCAATAAATTAAATGGATTCAAAGAAAATAATTTTATAATACCTTTAAATAATTTATATAATTTATATAATTCACTGTTATGCGTTAGAATTTCGATTGATGAAGATGACATATACTATTTAAAGGGTTTTGATAATAATGAAAAATTAACATATGGATATATACCTTTTAGTCAATTTATCTTAAATTTTGATTATTACTTACAATAAATTTATAAAAATAAACTTGTAAAATCTATTTAAAATAATAAATATAAATAACATTACTAAAATGTTATATCTAATGCACTGGAAAGTAAAAGATGGCTGTCATTCACAAGCAGTCAATAAATTTCTATCAACTGGAGCACCAATGCCTGAAAACAGCACTTTAGTTGGTAGATTTCATGCTCCTGGTTCAGGAGAAGGTTGGTTAATTGCTGATACAGAAGACCCTCTTACTATTTATGAACATGCTTCAGAGTGGAGTGAATTTTTAACTTGGGAGAATACACCTGTATTTAGTGATGAACAAGCTGGACTAGTTTCATCTAAAATTTGGAAAGCTTAATTTAATAATCATTTTTTTATAAAATATTTAATTTATTATTAAATTAAAAATTATTAACATTGTTGTATTCCGTATGATTTAAAAATATCTAAAACACTATTTGATACCTGTTTTAATTCTGAACAAATGAAAAATGATTCGTATTTTTTGAAAAAATTATCTCTTATTTCTATTGATTCTTTATCTTTAATTTTGAATATATTTAAGTAATATAATCCTAAAAAATGTATTGAATCTTTGTATTCCCTAAGAACATTAAGTTCTAAATTTGAACGCGTATAAGATTCTGTTATATTTAAGTATTTATCTTCATAATTATGAATCCATAATAGTTTTTGATGAAATAATGTATCGATACTTATTTTTTCGTTATCCATAGTTTTTTTTAAAATAGGTAAGGCGTATCAATTTTTATTTTAAATAAAATAACTTAAGAAATAAATAACAATAGTATCAAGAGAAATGAATAATTTTAAACAAGCTTACGGATTTGTACTTAAGAATATAAAAAAAAATAAAAAATTAGTAGAATCATCTAAATCAATTAAAGGAAAAACATTTGTAATAGCAGGAGGAACACGTGGTATAGGTTTTCATATTGGCAAAGCATTGGTTGAAAAAGGTGCTAATGTAGCTATTTTAGGTAAAACAAAAGAGCCTCATCCAAAATTAGAGAATACAATTGACAGCGCTGTAGAAAAGCTAATTTCATATTCAAAACCAGAACATAAAGCATCAAAAAAATACGAATATCCTAATTATAAAGTCATGCCTTTTGCCAAAGTTACAAAAGAATATATTGAAACTCAACAACCAAAAAAAAAAGTAATGGGAGTAATTTGTGATGTACGTGATAAAGAATCTATTGACAAGGGTAGAGATGAAATATTAAATTATTTTGGTAATATTGATGGATTAGTAATTAATGCTAGTGCATTATGTTTAAATAATACGTTAAAACAAACGCAGAAAGAAATTGATTTAATGAATGGAGTGAATATTAAAGGATCGTTTAATGTAGGACAATCTTACTTAGAAATTATAAAAAAAACATCAACTCATCCACATGTATTAGTCATATCACCTCCAATGGATATGTTATATAATAGTGATTGGTGGTTACATCATTTCTATTATTCCATGTCTAAATTTAATATGAGTTTAATGGCTAAATTTTGGAACGAAGAATTCCCCAATGTAGCTTTTAATACATTATGGCCACGTACAACAATAGATACTGCTCCTGTCCGTAATCTATTGGGAGGTGATTATATGGTAAATATTTCAAGAAAACCCGAAATTATGGGTACAGCAGCTTCTATTATTTTAAGTTGTGATCCTAAAGAAGTAAATGGACATAACTTTATAGATGATGAAGTATGCGTAAGTGCTGATATTGATGTTGAACAATTTAGAATTAATCCAGAGATAAAGGAGAAGGATCTTATGCCTGATTTTTTTTGTTAAATAAAAATTGAAACAAACTAGAATTCAGATTATTATTATGACAACAAACTTAACCGTAGATAAAATAGAAAATTTATATGATTTTTTAACTAACTTATTAGTAAAA